>ERZ1090865.86-NODE-86-length-62559-cov-10.916277_pt1 | contig 62559 bp, 55 predicted proteins | sample MGYA00478478_ERZ1090865 | MGnify/ENA primary metagenome ERZ1090865 (study PRJEB33644, sample SAMEA5815715) | chicken gut metagenome | biome: Chicken; feature: Gastrointestinal Tract; material: Caecum | place: Ireland | collected 2019-01-01 | study: A study of the... | reverse complement strand
AGATAGACATCCTGCTGCACAACGCCGATGGCGTCCCGCAGACTGTGCAGCGTGACATGGCGGATGTCCTGCCCGTCGATGAGGATCTCACCGCCGGTGACATCGTAGAACCGCGGGATCAGGTTGCACAGGGTGGTTTTGCCGCCGCCGGAAGGCCCCACCAGGGCCAGGCTTTCCCCGGGCCGGATGCGCAGATTCACGTGGCGCAGTACCTGGTTGTGGTCGTCGGGGTACTCAAAGCTCACATCCCGGAATTCGATGCCGCCCTCCCGCACGGTCAGCGGCCGGGCGTCGGGGGCATCGGCGATGGCCACGGGAGTGTCCATGATTTCCAGGAAGCGCTCGATGCCGGTCATGCCCCGCTGGAACTGCTCGGCAAATTCCACGATGCGTCGGATGGTGGCAATCAGGGTGGAAACGTAGAGCACATAGGCCACCAGATCGCCGGCATTGATGGCCCCGTATACCAGCGCCAGGCCGCCGGCCAGAATGACGACCAGATACATCAGACCGTCGAACAGACGTGTGGAAGTGTTGAAGGCGGCCATGGCGTGGTAGGTAAGGGTCTTGATGTTCTCAAAGGTTCGGTTGCCCTCGGCAAACTTTTCCCGCTCCTGGGCCTCGGCGGCAAAGGCCTTGACCACCCGCTGCCCCAGCAGGCTGTCCTCGATGGTGGCGTTGAGCTCACCAATCTGGAAGCGCTGCTGCCGGAACCGGGCCCGCAGTTTCAGGTTCAGATAGACCGATACCACGCCCATCAGCGGAACGCAGGCAAACACCACCAGCGTCAGGGGAATGCTGGCCTGGCAGAGGATGAGGAAAGAGGCAACGATCTTGATGAAGGCAATAAAAAACTCCTCGGGGCAGTGATGGGCAAATTCTGTGACATCGAACAGATCGTTGGTGATGCGCCCCATGATCTGCCCCACCTTGGTGTTGTTGTAATAGGTGTGGTCCAGCCGCAGCAGGTGGTCAAAAGCGTCGCGGCGCATATCGGTTTCGATATGAACGCCCATGATATGCCCGGTGCCGGACATGAAATAACTGGCGGCGCCGTCAATGAGCCGCAGCACAAAATACAGCAGGGCCAGTTTCAGAACAGCCTGTACGGTCAAGGCCGCACCCTGGCCGGAGGCGGCGTTGGTCAGCACGCCCATGATCTTGGGCAGCACGATATCACACAGAGTGGTCAGGGCCGCGCAGAACAGGTCAAACAGCAGAATGCCTTTGTATTTCATCAGATAGGGCAGAAAACGGCGCAGCAGTACGCCGCTGCCGCCCTGCTTTTGACGGGTAGAATCCATGAAAAAATCCTCACTTTTTATGTTACATAGAAAGACCACCCCCGCGGGGGAGCGGTCCCTGAAAATGGTGTTGCCGTTATGGGGTATGGCCCTTAGCCCTCCACAATGGCTTCAGGCGCTGTTTCTTCCACAGCCTGTTCCGCCGGTTGTGCCTCGGTGCTGGCCGGAACCTGTTCCGGTACCGACTCTGACTCGGCGGGCGGTTCGGGGGCAGGTGTCTGGACCTCGGGCGTAGGTTCCGGTGTAGGTTCCGGTGTGGGTTCTGGAGTAGGTTCCGGCGTGACAACCGGCTCTGGCGTAGGTGCCTGTGTAGGCACTGGTGTGGGTGCCGGCGTGGGGGCGGGGGTGACCACCGGAGCCTGTGTCGGTGTAGGCGCGGGAGTTACAACAGGGATGGGCGTCGGCTTCGCAGTGGGAACCGGCGTGGCGGTGGGCTGGACGGTCTCGCTCTTGGTCTGGCCGCAGCGGCGGCAGGTGTAGACGATCTGGTCGCCCTGCTGGCTGCCGCCGTTCCAGTCATGGCCGAGGGCGGGAATGTCTTTCTCGATGATCTCGCCGCAGATGCTGCACTTGTATTTGGCGCTGCCGGCATTCAGGCAGGTGGCCGCCACCACGCTGTCGCTGATCTCCACAAACTGGTGTTCATGGGCGTCCGCCTGGAAATGGGCGGTCAGCACCACGCCGCCGGCGTTGGCGTCCGCAGGCATGGTATACTGGATGGTGGCGCTGCTGTAGCTGCCCCCGGTGCTGGATGTCCATCCGGCAAAGACAAATCCCTCCTTGGGCACGGCGGTCACGGCGCTGGCGGTGCCGCCCTTCTTGACCAGCTGGCTGGTGGACCCGGACAGGGAACCGCCGTTGGTGGCCACGAATTCCACCGGCACTTTGGCGCCCCGTACGGCGATGGGATCCTGGGTGATCAGGTTGGCGGGCACACCGTCGGGGGTGGGGATGGTGCCCAGCGGCTGGGGACGGCGGTCCTCCGTCACATAGGCGTGGGTGCGCACATAGTCGAAATAGGCAGTGACCGCCGCCTTGGACAGATGCACGCCGTCCGAAAGGGTGTAGTCGGTTTTGGCCCAGCCGGTGGTGCTGTCCCGCAGGACCTCGGCGCTGTTCAGGAACTTGAAGCCGTTTTCTTCGCACATGGTGACCAGGGCCGCGTTGTAGGCATCCACCTGGGTCATGGTGAGGTTGGTGTTTTCCCGCTGCTTGTCCAGCGGCGGAATGGCGCTGACGATGATGTCACAGTAGGGCCAGGCGGTCTGGATTGCCTGCAGACCCTGCAAGTAGGTGGAAATGAAGCTGGTAGCATCGGTGGACGAACCGCCCAGATTGTTGGTGCCGTAGCAGATGATGATGCGCTTGGGCTTGAGCATGGCCACGGCATCCGGCACGGTGTACATGGCAGAAGAACCCTTGAATTTCTCGCACTTGAGGGTGGTGATGGCGCCCGCCCCCATGCTGACAACGCCGATGTTGTTGTTCAGGGAGGTGAAAGCCTGCCCGGTTTCATCGGCATACATCATGTAACGGGCGGTGTTGGAGTCGCCGATGAACAGGGTTTCATCGACGTAGGTGCGCCCGGCATCCTCGGTTTTTCCCAGGACAGTGCCGGCAGCGGCGGTCTCCACCGCCAGATCGGAAGCGCGGGTGAGGGCTGCGTTTTCCGGTGATGCTGTCTCGGCGGTTTCCGCCGTCTCGGCCGTGGCGGCATTCAGGACATCATTGTCCGTTCTGCCGCTCAATGCGACGATCAGAAGGCAGCAAAACACGACGATGGCAACGGCGCAGCCGGCGGCAGTCAGAAGCAGTTTGCGGTTCCAGTGATCCCAGGGGGCAATGGACGGCAATTTCATCCGGAAACACTCCTCACAAAACAATTTTGTTTTCATCATACACCATTTGTGCGGTATGCGCAAACTATTTGAATGAAAAATGGATGCCCGGCGCCATCTTTTTGCCACTCCCGGGCAAAATGGCTGCTTTTTTGGTCATCCCCCTTGACAATTCCACGGGAATGCGGTAGACTATTCAAGTCGGAAAAATTTGGGCCTGTAGCTCAGTTGGGAGAGCGTTCGGTTCGCATCCGAGAGGTCAAGGGTTCGAATCCCTCCAGGTCCACCAACAAAAAGCCGCACTGTTTTGTACAGTGCGGCTTTTTCTGTTGTCGGTTCCTGCTGTCAGGACTGTCGAATTTTCCATAAACCGTTCCCATTTTGCGCTTTTTGTGCTATACTGAGACAAATCACACTTTTCTTGCGGTCCGCGTAGGAAAACGTAGGTTTTGTGTGGATTGAATCCTCTCCGGGTTTGCCCTATAGTACCTTAATAAAGGAGGTCTGTACTGGGGCAGGTCTCCTGGGATTTTGGTTTTGTATTGTGGAGAGGATGAAAGATTCATGGAGCAAGCTGGAAAGAAATATCTGGCCGTTTACCGGCGGGACTTTTCGGAACTGGAGGGTCTGCAGAAGGCGGAGCAAGTGACGTATGCATTGCAGCGCGCCGGTCATGCACTGTGTTTTCACGCCAGGCGCAAAACATCCGCAGAGGATATTTCCTGCAGCTTGTGCGGATTGGATGAAGCCTTCGCCAGCCGCGTGCTGTGCTACATCTACGAAAATGCCGTGGCCCCCGAACAGCTCCCGGAAGTGCTGCGGGATCTGTGCGGCACGGCGGTGTAACGCCATGCAGGGGACGTTGGAAAGGAGCATCCATGCTCCGGAAAGAGGAACATCTGCAATGCAGGCGCTGACACAAAAGAAAACGGTGGTGGCGGTTTTCGTGACGGAAGCCCGCATGGAGCGGGACTGTATCCGTCTGTACGCGCGGACTCACCCTGAAGTCCGTGCGGCGGCGGTACTGTCCGGTGGACAGGAACTGCTGCAGCATCTTCGCTGCGGTTTGACACCCCAGGTCCTGGTGCTGGATGTGCTGCTCACCGATATGGGGATCCTTACCCTGATGGAGGAAATCCACGGTCTGCATCTGGATCCCGAACCCACCATATTGCTCACGGTCCCGGTGCCGGAACAGACGGCGGCACGCCGGGCCATGCAGATCTTCGGCGACTGCCAGATTCTTTTGAAACCCTACCGGCTCAAGGAGCTGTTTGACCAGGTTTATCTGCTGGGGGCGGGGGCCGACCAGTATCGGCTGTACCGTGCCCGCGGCTTTTGCAGGCGCTGCCTGCAGCAGATGCGGGCGGACCCAGCCATGAGCGGTTGCGATTATCTGGAGCAGATGGTCCTGTATGCTTTTACGGCGGAGCGGCCCTATCCGGCCGCAGCGCTCTATCAGATGGTGGCCCAGGACTACGACACCCAGGAGGCCAGTGTGGCGGCGGCCGTCATGCGGCTTTCCCGCAAGATGTGGCAGCAGGGGACGCCGCTGTACCGGCAGCTGTGCCTGCGGTGCGGACTGCCGGAGGAAGCTGTCCTGCCCAACGGCAAGCTGCTGAAGGGATTGCTGGAACTGCTCAAACAGGAGATTGTATAGAGCCGGCGGGGCCGGAAAGGGGAGAGGCGGCATGCAGAAGAAGGAACAGGAGCTGGCGATGGCACTGCGCGGCGGTTTGCGCGGACGGTTCCGGCAGTCTTTCCATCTCTTGGAAAATGCGCTGGAAGTGCTGGATGATCAGATGGCCCACTGCGTGACGCCGGACGAGTATGAGACCCTCCGTCCGCTGCTGCGGCAGATCACAGAGCAGCTGGTGCAGCTGCAGCGGCTGGGAGAGCATGCTGCGGATGCGGCCGTTGCGCCGGTGCTGCAGCGGGTCTGCGCGCCGCGCCCCATGGAGCTGCTTGGACAGCTGCGGGAGATGGCCGGGCTGTTCAATGAGATCCTGCTGCAGGAAACGGTGGACGGCTCGGTCACGGTGGAAGCCCCGGCGGACCTTCCGGTTCTGCTGACGATGGGGGACGACACCCTGCTCAACGGGCTGCTGGCCAACCTGGTTTCCAACTCCCTGGCGGCGGGCACACCGGCCCGGATCACCTTCTCCTGCACACCGGGGCAGTTCTGCTACCGGGATGACGGCCCGGGACTGCCCGAAGATGCGGTGGCACTGCTGGAGGGCGGTACCTGGAGCGAGCGTCTGCTGGAACAGGGCGGGCTGGGCCTGCCGCTGATCCGTGCGTATGCGGCGGCGATGGGATGGGACCTGACCGTGGAACACGGAAAGGGAACCTGCCTGCGGTTTGTCCTGCCTCCCTGTGCGGTGGATCTGGGCGGCATGGTGCTGGAATCCACCGGGCCGGGTGCCATCCAGCGGGACCGGCGCCGCCGTGCGCTCTGGCAGGAACTGCATCCGGTTCTGCCGCGAAAAGAATAAGGTTTGGGGGCACTGCCTGCGGGGCAGTGCCTTTTTTTTCTGCGGCGCTTTACTTTGCCTGCAATCTATTGTAAAATACTATACAAATAACAATGGTTTACTGTGCCCATCCGGCACAAGACCGGACTAAACAACAGGTGGTGTAATCATTATGGGGATTCAATACAACCGCATCCTGCTGAAAGTCAGCGGGGAGGCACTCTCCGGCCCGAAGGGCACCGGCTTTGACGAGGCAACCATCGCTTCCATCTGCGCCGGCATCAAGAAAGCGTACGAACTGGGTGTGCAGATCGGTATTGTGGTAGGCGGCGGCAACTTCTGGCGTGGCCGTTCCAGCGGCAAGATGGACCGTATGGATGCCGACAAGATCGGTATGCTGGCCACTGTGATGAACGCGCTGGCCGTCAAGGACGCGCTGCGCCAGCAGGGCGTGCCGGCGGTGGTCATGACCAGTTCCTTCATGCCCCAGGTGGCGGAAGTCTTCACCAGCGACAAGGCCATCGCGGCGCTGGAAAGCGGCAAGATCGTCGTCTTCGGCGGCGGTACCGGCAACCCGATCTTCTCCACCGATACCGCTTCGGCGCTGCGTGCGCTGGAGATCGGCGCCGACGCCATGTTCAAGGCGACGATGGTGGACGGCGTGTATGACAAGGACCCCCACAAGTATCCCGACGCGGTGCGCTACGATACGCTGACCTTCACCCGGGTGCTGGATGAGCGGCTGGCCGTGATGGATTCCACGGCGGCCACGCTCTGCCGTGACAACGGCCTGCCCATCCTGGTCTTTGATCTGGGCCAGCCCGACAACATCGCCAAGGCCGTGGAGGGCCAAGCGGTGGGCACCATCGTCAAGGAGTAAGAAAAAATCATAGAATTGTGCCTATACTAATGCAAAACGAAGGAGAAATTGCCATGAGCAGCACGACGAAACCGTTTGAAGAAAAGATGAATGCCAGCGTGGACCATCTGGCCCGGGAGCTGGCGGCGATCCGCGCCGGCCGTGCCAACCCGGCCGTTCTCGACCGTGTCACGGTGGATTACTACGGCAGCCCCACGCCCATCAACCAGATCGCCGCGGTGGCGGTGGCGGAAGCGCGTATTCTGACCATCACCCCCTGGGACCGCCAGATGCTCAAGCCCATCTCCAAGGCCATCCAGACCAGCGATATCGGCATCAACCCCATCGATGACGGCCAGGTGATCCGGCTGATCTTCCCGGCGCCCACCGAGGAGCGCCGCAAGCAGCTGACCAAGGATGTCCAGAAGCAGGGCGAGGAAGCCAAGGTGGCGGTGCGCAACGTGCGCCGTGATGCCATGGACAAGTTCAAGGCCATGAAGAAGGCCGGCGAACTGACCGAGGATGACCAGAAAAAGCTGGAGGAAGAGACCCAGAAACTGACCGACAAGTACGTCAAGCTGATCGACGAGACTTGTGCTGCCAAGAATAAGGAAATCATGGAAGTCTGATTGTATTAGCACTTCCTCATCGTCTGTGCGGGCATGCCGATGGGCACGCCCGCATAGGCTGTTATGAGTACTGTATTATTCCATCCGTGAAAGGGAACCACCGTATGAAGACCCGCGTCATTACCGCCGCTGTCGGCCTGGTTTTTCTGGCCGTCGTGCTGGCGTTTTTCAACACCATCCTGTTTGATCTGGTGCTCACGGCCGTCTGCCTGATCGCCATCCATGAAGTCTTTTCTGCCATGGGATTCGGCAAGAAGCAATGGTATCTGTATGCTGTGGCGGTGCCGTATACGCTGCTGATCATGCTTACAACTACCCCTGCCGCCCGCATACTGGTGTTGCCGGTCAGTTTTCTGGTGGTGCTGTTTTTCAATATCTGCCAGATTGCCCAGGTACATGCGCTGGATTTCGGCAAGCTGACGGGCTATGTCTATTTTTCCGGGGTTATCATCTTCTGCTTCTATTCCCTCATTCACCTCAAACGGATGTTGCCTTTTGAAAATTATCGCTATGACGCCATCTATTTCATTCTGCTGATCCTCTGCTTTGCCTGGGGCGGTGATACCGCCGCCTACTTCGCGGGGCGTGCCTTCGGCAAGCACAAGCTGGCGCCGGTGGTCAGCCCCAACAAGACAGTGGAAGGCGCCATCGGCGGCGTGGCAGGCAGCGTCCTTGCCGGTATGCTGCTGACGGCGGCTTACACGCTGCTGTCCGCCGGGTACAACGTGATCAGCATCCAGATGCGCCCCAAGCATTATGTGGTGCTGCTTTTCATGGGGGCCATCGCCTCGGTGCTGGGCATTCTGGGCGATCTCTTTGCCTCGGCGGTGAAGCGCCAGGTGGGGCTCAAGGATTACGGTACGATCTTCCCGGGCCACGGCGGTATTCTGGACCGTTTCGACAGCGTGATGTTCATCGCGCCGTTCGTGGCGATCGTTGTGCGGTATTTCTTTTATGTTCTGTAAAACAAAGGATGGATAATTATGAGTAAAACCATCACACTGCTGGGTTCCACCGGTTCTATCGGTACCCAGAGTCTGGATGTATGCCGGATGCACGGCTATTCGGTATTCGGCCTGGCGGCGCGCTCCAGTGTGGATAAACTGCTGGAGCAGATCAGGGAATTCCATCCGCGCTATGTGGCGGTGGTGGACCCTGAGGCCTGCGGCAAACTGGAGACTGAACTGGCCGGCCAGCCGGACGCGCCGAAGCCGCTGTCAGGCGCGGAGGGCTTGCGGGAGCTGGCTGCCATGGACGGTCCCGATGTGGTGCTCAACGCGGTGGTCGGCATTGCGGGCCTGGATGCCTCGCTGGCGGCCATCGAGAGCGGCCACGACCTGGCGCTGGCCAACAAGGAAAGCCTGGTCACCGGCGGCCATCTGGTGACCGACGCGGTAAAGCGGAACGGTGTGCACCTGCTGCCGGTGGACAGTGAGCACAGCGCCATTTTCCAGTGCCTGCAGGACGCCCACAGCGCCAAAACGCTGGAGAAAATCCTGCTCACGGCGTCGGGCGGACCCTTCTTCGGCATGACGACGGAGGAACTCCGCGGCAAGACCAAGGAGGATGCCCTGCGCCATCCCAACTGGAATATGGGTGCCAAGATCACCATCGACTCGGCCACCCTGATGAACAAGGGCCTGGAACTCATCGAGGCGGCATGGCTGTTCGGTCTGCCGGAGGATAAGATCCAGATCGTTGTCCAGCGGGAGAGCATCATCCATTCGGCGGTGCAGTTCGCCGATCATTCCATTATTGCCCAGCTGGGCGTGCCGGATATGCGCATCCCCATTCAGTATGCGCTGACCTGGCCGGAACGTCTGCCCAGCCCGGTGCCGGAGCTGGACTTCACGGCGCTGACCAAACTGAGCATTGCCACGGCGGACGAGGAAACCTTCCGCTGTCTGGCTGCCTGCAAGAAGGCCATCCGCAAGGGCGGGCTTGCCCCCTGCGCGGCCAACGGCGCCAACGAAGCGGCGGTGGCCCATTTCCTGCGGGACGAGATCGGCTTCCTGGACATCGGCCGCCTGGTGGAAGGCGTGGTGGACAGCGACAGCTTCGGCGGCGACTACACGCTGGAGGATGTCCATGCATGTGACCGCATGGCCCGCGCTTATGTGGAAGCCCATATTTGAGATTTGAGAGGTGCCTATGACTGCATTGCTGACCGGGCTGGTATCCCTGCTCGTGTTCGGGGTTGTCATTTTGGTGCATGAGCTGGGCCACTTCTGGGCGGCCCGGCATTGCGGCATTCGGGTGGAGGAATTCTCCATCGGATTCGGACCGAAACTGTTTTGCTGGAACCGCGGCGGAACCCGGTACACTTTGCGGCTGATCCCGCTGGGCGGTTACAATCTGTTTTCCGCGCCGCCCGACCCGGACGGGGAGGGGGAGGAGATTCCCCCGGTGCGTCCGCCGGAGCGGAAAAAGAGCCTGTTCCCGGTGACGGTGCGCGGCCTGGAATTTGAACAGGCCGGGGCCTGGCAGCGCTTTTTTGTGACGCTGTGGGGCGCCGTGATGAATTTTCTGCTGGGGCTTGTTGTGCTGCTGGTGCTGGTGTTCAGCATGGCCAATCTGGGCGGCACCACGATTGCCCAGTTCGTGGACGGTGCTTCCAGCAGCCAGACGGGGCTGCAGATGGGGGATACCATCGTGAAAGTGGACGGCAAACGGACGCGCACGGCCAACTCGCTGGCGCAGATGTTTGACGGCGCAGAAAAGGCCCACACCATGACGGTACTCCGCGACGGGGAGATCGTGACGCTGGACCGTGTGACGGTGGCCCCCACCACCGACGCGGACGGCAACATTGTCAGCGGGGTGGATTTCCGGGTGGCGGCAGTCCCCAAGACGCTGCGCAACGTCCTGGTGCAGACCGGGGAATTCTTCCGGTATTACAGCACCGCCATCCTGGGCGGCTTCTGGGAACTTGCCACCGGCCGGGTGGGGGTGGATCAGCTGTCCGGCCCCATCGGTACGGTGTCGGCGGTGAGCCAGGCCGTGCAGTACGGCTGGCGGGATGTGCTCTCCCTGATGGCACTGCTGACCATCAATGTGGGCATCTTCAATCTGCTGCCGATCCCCGCACTGGACGGTTGCAAACTGTTGTTTTTGTTGTTTGAGGGCCTGACGGGCCATGCGGTGCCGCAGCGTTTTCAGATTGCGGTCAACACCGCCGGTATGGTCCTGCTGCTGTGGCTGATGCTGCTGGTGACCATGCAGGACATAACCAGGGTTTTGTAAGGAGGAGCAGCTATGACGCGCCAACTGAAACGAGAAGTCAAGATCGGAAACGTGACCATCGGCGGTACCCATCCCATCGCCGTACAGACCATGCTCAACGTGCCGGTAAAAGATATTGCGGGCAATGTGGCCCAGGCCAAGCGGGTGGCGGCGGCAGGCTGCCAGATCGTGCGGGTGACGGTCCCCACGCCGGCGGATGCGGCGGTGGTTTCTGCCATCAAGGAGGCGGTGGACATCCCCGTGGTGGCGGATATTCATTTCGATTACCGCGCCGCGCTGGCTGCGCTGGATGCAGGAGCCGACAAGATCCGCATCAACCCGGGCAACATCGGTGACGACGACCGCGTCAAGGCGGTGGCCGACGCCTGCAACGCTAAAAACGTACCCATCCGCATCGGTGTCAACGGCGGCAGCCTGGAAAAGCATATCCTGGCCAAGTACGGCGCCCCGGTGCCGGAGGCCATGGTGGAGAGCGCACTGTACCATGTGCGCCTGCTGGAAAAACATGACTTTGACAACATTGTCATCTCCATCAAGTCCAGCAATGTGCCGCGCATGATGGCCGCCTACCGGATGCTGTCGGCGCAGACCGACTACCCGCTCCATGTGGGCGTCACCGAAGCGGGCGGCAACCGGATGGGACTTATCAAATCCGGCATGGGCATCGGCGGCCTTCTGCTGGAAGGAATCGGCGATACGCTGCGTGTTTCGCTGACTGAGGACCCCGAAAACGAGGTGTACGCGGGCTACGATATCCTGCGGGCGGTGGGCTATGCCGTGGCCGGTCCTGAAATCATCAGCTGCCCCACCTGCGGTCGTACCCAGTATCCCATGATCGAGATCGCCAACGAGGTGGAGCAGCGCCTGCGGGACGAGGGCTTCAAAAAGCCGCTGAAGATCGCTATCATGGGGTGCGTGGTCAATGGCCCCGGCGAGGCGTCTGACGCCGATATCGGCATTGCCGGCGGTAAGGACGAAGCGCTGCTCTTCATCCGCGGTGAGAAAATCCGCATGCTGAAGGGCGATATCGTCGGTCAGTTCCTGGAGGAGATCCACAAGCTGTAAAACGAGCCGGAAAGGAAACGGCCATGGAGACGCTGATTGAAATTATCGGTACAATGGTCCTGGATCTCCTGCAGGAGATCTGGCCGCCCATCCTGGCCATAGAGAACGGCGCGCTGGTCCTGTTCCTCGGCTTTGTGAGTTATCTTTACTATACCGCCGGCCACCCCATCAAGGCGGTGGGCAGTCTGGTTGCGGCTATCCTGTTTCTGGTCGTTTTCATCGCAGGCTTCAAAACCGGCGTCTACAGGCGGCGTACTGCGAAAAAACGGCAAAACGGCCGCCGGAAATAAGAACGGAAGTTTCGCATTCCCAGTTGCAAAGGAGTTACTTTGAAACCACTTGTTACCCAGGTCTGGCCGCAGTTCACGGCGGACCAGCAGTTCTGCAATGCGTTCGGCAGTGTACTGGTCGATCGGGTGGAACTGCACCGTACCAAACGTCAGGTGATCATCTGCCTGCGCAGTGCCGAGCCGTTGGACCAGGCGCTGTGCGGGCGCCTTTGTGCATCCCTGCGGGAAGTCTTTGCGGGGTATGAACTGCATCTGCGCAATTATTTCTCCTACCCGAATATCACGCCGGAAGCGGTCCGGCTGATGATCGAGGAGCTGAAAGAGAAGGGCATGCCGGTCAACGGATTTCTGGACAAGAACGAGCCGGTGGTGTTCGGCGAGGACGGCATCACCGTTCGCGTCAATGCCGGACGCACCATTCTGGAAAGTGTGGAGCTGCCCCGGGTACTGGCGGAACTGATTCAGGAGCGCACAGGCTCGCTGCCCATTGTGCGGCTGGCCGATACCGGCAACGCCCGCACCGAGGAGGAGTTCGAGCAGTACCTGCAGGAGAAGACCCCGGTGGTCAAGTTCGAGGCCAAGGAAACGCCGCCCGACTTCACCATCGAAGGGCTGTCGTTGTCCAACAAGCCGGTCAAGGTGTTCTACGGCAAGAACTTCAAGCCCACCGAGACCCGCCGCCTCAACGATCTGGGCGACGGCGGCAAGGTGGTGGTGTGGGGCGATGTCTTTGCCACCGAGGTCAAGGGCAGCCGCCGCAAGATCTATTTCACCTCCATCACCGACTATACGGGTTCGGTCAACCTGAAGATCCTGGGCGACGAGGACGCCGACATGTCCAAGTGGGAGGGCCTCAAGCCCGGCACCACGCTGATCGTGCGCGGCAACTATATGTATGACAAGTATGAGCATGACTACGTCATCATGCCCTACGATGTATTGCAGGTGGAGCGGGAACCCCGCCAGGATACCGCCCCCGAGGGGCAGAAACGGGTGGAACTGCATCTGCACACCAAGTCCAGCTCGATGGACGGCTTCAACGACCCCGGCAAGATCGTGCGTCTGGCCCACCGCATGGGTCATCGCGCCATTGCCATCACCGACCACGGCGTCTGCCAGGGCTATCCCGAGGCCATGCTGGCCACCGATGATATCCACAAGAACGACCCCAATTTCAAGCTGATCTACGGATGTGAAGCCTACTTCGTGGACGACATGATCCCGGCGGTTTACGGCAAGGCCCAGATGCCGCTGTCCGGGTCCTTTGTGGTGTTTGACACCGAGACCACCGGCCTGGATTCCAACGTGGAGGCGCTGACCGAGATCGGCGCCGTCTATGTGGAGAACGGAAAAATCAACGAGGAAAAGAAGTTCTGCACCTTCGTGAATCCCGGCAAGCCCATCCCCCAGAGGGTAGTGGAGCTGACCGGCATCAACGATGCCATGGTGGCCGATGCCCCCACGCCGGAGGAGGCCATCCGTGCTTTCAAGGAGTTCTGCGGCGACCATGTGCTGGTGGCCCACAATGCCCACAGCTTTGATATGCTCTTCATCCGCAAGGCAGGGGAGAAGGCGGGCATCAGCTTTGACGAGAACACCTATATCGATACGCTGCCCATGGGCCAGGCGTTGTTCCCGGGGCTGCGCAACTACAAGCTGGATACCATCAACAAGCACCTGGAAATTCCGCCCTTCAACCACCACCGCGCCGTGGACGATGCCATGGCACTGGCCCGTATCTTCGAGGTCATGCTCAATGACCTGCAGGAGAAGGACATCCGGACGGTGGAGGCCATCAACACCGGCCTGGGCGGCAACAAAGAAGTGCTGAAGAAGAAATACTACCATCTGATCATTCTGGTGCAGAACCAGGTGGGACTGAAGAACCTTTATCGCATCGTCAGTGCGGCCCACACCCAGTATTTCTTCAAAAAGCCCCGTGTGCCCCGCAGCCTGCTGAACAAATACCGGGAGGGCCTTCTGCTCTCTCCGGCCTGTGAAGCAGGTGAACTTTACAGGGCAATCGTGGCGGGCCAGCCCTACGAACAGCTGCTGCGCATCGCCGATTATTACGATTATCTGGAAGTGCAGCCGCTGGGCAACAATGAATTCATGGTCCGCAACGGTCAGGTGGATTCCATCGAAGCGGTGAAGAACTTCAACCGCACGGTCATCCAGCTGGGCGAGGATCTGCACAAACCGGTGGTGGCCACCGGCGACTCCCATTTCCAGGAGCCGGAGGACTGGATCTACCGGGCGGTGCTGCAGGCCGGCAACGGCTTCAAGGACGCCGACAACCAGGCACCGCTCTACTATCACACCACCACGGAAATGCTGGAGGACTTCAGCTATCTGCCTCAGGACAAGGCCTTTGAGATCGTGGTCACCAATCCCAACAAGATTGCCGCCACCATCGACAACAATCTGCGGGCCATTCCCAAGGGCACCTATCCGCCCAGCATTCCCGGTGCCGAGCAGGAACTGCGCGATGACACCTGGAAGCACGCGGCCCGGGACTACGGTACCCCGCTGCCCGATGTGCTGCAGAAGCGCCTGAAAAAGGAACTGGATTCCATCTGTGGCCACGGTTACGCAGTTCTGTACGTCATTGCCGTGCGTCTGGTGGCCTATTCCAATGCGGGCGGCTACCAGGTGGGCAGCCGTGGCTCGGTGGGCTCGTCCGCCGTGGCCCACTTCTCCGGCATTTCGGAGGTCAACTCCATGCCGCCCCACTATCTGTGCCCCGAATGCAAACACAGCGAGTGGATTGACGACGGCGTCCACATGGACGGCTTCGACCTGCCCGACAAAAACTGCCCGGTCTGCGGGCACAAGATGATCGTGGAAGGCCACGACATTCCGTTTGAAACCTTCCTGGGCTTCTACGGCGACAAGGAACCTGATATCGACCTGAACTTCTCGGGCATGTACCAGTCCCACGTCCACCGCTATACCGAGGAACTCTTCGGCAAGGAAAACGTCTTCAAGGCCGGCACGGTGTCCGGTCTGCAGGACAAGACCGCCTACGGCTACGTCAAGAAGTATCTGGAGGAGCGGGGCAAGACGGTGAACCGTGCCGAGGAAAACCGTCTGGTCATCGGCTGTACCGGCGTCAAGCGTACCACCGGCCAGCATCCCGGCGGCATGGTCGTTGTGCCCGACACCTTCGATATCTACGATTTCTGTGCCATCCAGCACCCGGCGGACGACGTGAAGGGCGGTCTGCTGACCACCCACTTCGAATTCAAATACCTGCACGATACGCTGCTCAAACTGGACGAGCTGGGCCACGATGTGCCCACCTTCTACAAGTACTTCGAGGAGTATTCCGGCATTCCCATCGATTCGGTGCCGATGAACGATGAGAAGGTGTACAGCCTGCTCACCAGCCCGGCGGCGCTGGGCGTCACCGAGGAACAGATCGGCTCCAAGACCGGCACCTTCGGCATCCCCGAGATGGGCACCAACTTCGTGCGGCAGATGCTGCTGGACGCACAGCCCAAGAATTTCTCCGAGCTGATCCAGATTTCCGGCCTTTCCCATGGCACCGATGTCTGGACCAACAACGCCGACGAACTGATCCGCTCGGGCACCTGCACCATCGCGGAAGTGATCGGCTGCCGTGACAGCATCATGCTGTACCTGCTGCGCAAAGGGCTGGAGCCCAAGATGGCTTTCGATATCATGGAAGCTGTCCGTAAAGGCAAGGTGGCCAAGGGCGGCTTCCAGCCCGGCTGGGAGGAAGCCATGCGGGAACACGATGTGCCCGACTGGTACATCGAATCCTGCCGCAAGATCAAGTATATGTTCCCCAAGGCCCACGCGGTGGCCTACCTGATGGCGGCCATCCGTCTGATGTGGTTCAAGGTCTACCATCCGGCCATCTTCTACGCGGTGTACTTCACGGTGCGCGGAGCGGATATCGACTACGAGGCAGCCGTGGGCGGCGTGCGGGTGGCCAAGGAACATCTGCGGGAAAACGAGCACATTCCCAAGGAGGAACGCACCGCCAAGGACGACGACGCCCTGGTCAGCCTGCAGCTGGAAAACGAGATGCTGCAGCGCGGCTGTCAGTTCTTGCCCATCGAACTGGGCAAGAGCCACGCCAGCAAATACGTGGTGGAGGACGGCAAGGTCCGTCTGCCTTTCACTTCGCTGCGCGGTCTGGGCGAAGCGGCGGCCGTGGCACTGGAGGAGGCAACCATCCATGGCCAGGAATATATCTCGGTGGAGGAACTGCAGCAGGCCAGCGGCGTGGCCAGCTCGGTGTTCGACAAGCTCCGCTCGGTGGGCGCGCTGGGAAATCTGCCGGAAACCAGTCAGGTGGACCTGTTCAGCCTGATGTGAGGGGAGCCCATGGGCAAATAAATCTCAAAAAAAGCTTGCACCATCGGCATATCTGTGTTATACTATACCCCGCATGAGAAGTTAAAGGAGTGCTATTCAATGAACTGGTATGAGATCGCTCTCGGCTGCGTTCTGATTGCAGTGTCGCTTTTGATCATCGTTTTCACCCTTGCACAGGAACAGAAGGGCCAGGGCCTCTCTGCCGCGATCATGGGCGAGAACACCCACATGGCGGCCGGCCGTGAGCGCGGCATCGACGCCAAGCTCGCCAAATGGACCAAGGTCTTTGGCGGCGTGTTCTTTGTGGTGGTGCTGGTCATCTGCGTACTCAGCGCCCGCCTGTAATCGGAGAAACAGCAATCACAAAACAAAAGGGTCCGCCAAGCGCGAAGAAGTCTCTGCGCCCCGGCGGGCCGTTTTTTGTGGGAAAGTGGCGGGGAAGTGCGCCCCGCATCGGAAGGGCTGCACCGGACGGTGCGGCGACGTAAATCAAAGGAGTAAATATGACACCGTTACAAAAAAGTATTTTGTCTGCCGTCAAGCGCCGTCCCATGACGCTGCGTGAACTGCAGAACAATCTGCAGGTGGACAATTCCCGCCTGCGCACCACCGTATCGGCCATGGTGGCCACGGGGCATCTGTCGGTGCGCAACGGCACCTATGTGCCGGGCTTTGCCACCTATCAGAACGAGGCCAACCCCAACACGATTCCCTGCACGCTGGTCAAGCTGGCGGCCCGCTTCGGCTTTGCCAGCCGCGACGACGGCCAGGGTGATATCTTTATCCCGGGCCGGGCGCTGCACGGTGCCATGCCCCAGGACAAGATCGATGTCCGGCTGTTCGACCATCCCCGTGTGGAGGGCTCCTCCGAGGGCGAGGTCGTGGAGGTCAAGGTGCCCAACAACCGCTTTGCCGGTACGGTCTGCCTGTCGGATGACGGCCGTCTGGCGGTGGAGCCGGACGGCTGCCGGGACGTGAAGTTCCTGCTGGCCAAGCAGGGGAGCGAAGGGGTGCATATCGGCGACAAGGTCGGTATCCTCATCACCCACCGCGGCCAGCGCCACAGCGACCACCGCGCAGCCGTGGTGGAGAAGTTCGGCTCCTCCGACCGCGCGGCGGAGTGCGCCAAGGCGATTCTCTACGGCCGCAATGTGCGCCAGGAGTTCCCCCCCGAGGTGCTGGCGGAGGCCCATGCCTACGACAATGCGGTCATCGACCCGGCCGAAGCCGCCCATCGCATGGATCTGCGGTCCATTCCCATTTTCACCATCGATTCCGCGGAAACCAAGGATATCGACGACGCCATCAGCCTGCAGAAGCTGGAGGACGGCGGCTACGAGCTGGGCGTGCACATCGCTGATGTGAGTCACTATGTCCGCCCGGGTTCCGCCCTGGACAACGAGGCCTTTGAGCGTGCCACCAGTATCTACTATGCCGACAAGGTCATCCCCATGCTGCCCACCCAGCTGTCCAACGGCATCTGCTCGCTGAACCCCGAGGAGGACCGGCTGGCCTTTTCCTGCCTGATGCGCCTGGACAGCGAGGGTGATATCCACGGCTACCATTTTGTCAAGACGGTGATCCGCAGCCGTGTCAAGGGCGTGTACAAGGAGATCAACGCGCTGATCGAGCCCGAGGAAGGGGCAGGCCTGACGGAGCTGAAGGACAAGTACGCTGCGGTGCTGGAGCAGCTGCCCCTGATGGAGGAACTCTACCGCAAGCGTCTGGCCCTGCGCCGCAAGCGTGGTGCCATGGAGATTGAATCCGACGAGGCCAAGCTGGTGATCGATCCCGAGAGCGGCCGCTGTGTGGATATCGTCAAGCGGGGCCGCGGCACGTCGGAATGTATGATTGAGGAGTTCATGCTGCTGGCCAACCAGTGCGCCGCCAATGCGGGCCGCACCAACAAGGTGCCCTTTGTCTACCGCGTCCATGAGGCGCCCGACGCCGAGAAGATGGAAAAGCTGTCAGCCACGCTGCTGGCCTGCGGCCTGAACGCCAAGTTCAAGAATCCCATTCCCACCCAGCTGGAACTGGCTGCGCTGCTGGATGAAACCCGCGGCCAGCCCATCCAGACTCCGGTGCACACCGGCATTCTGCGCAGCATGCAGAAGGCCCGCTATGCCCCGCAGCCGCTGGGCCATTACGGTCTGGTGCTGTCGGACTATGCCCACTTCACCAGCCCCATCCGCCGGTATCCTGACCTGGCCATCCATCGCATCCTCAGCGAGATGCTGCTGGGGGCTTCGGCGGACCGCATCAGCAAGGATTTCAACGAGTTCGCACAGCGCGCCAGCGAGCAGTCCAGCAAGAAGGAAGTGGATGCTGTGCGCATCGAACGGGATGTGGAGGACCTGTACAAGGCCGAGTATATGCACGAGCATCTGGGAGAGGTGTACACCGGCACCGTGGCCGGCATCACGCCCCGCGGCGTCTTTGTGGAACTGGAGAATACCGTGGAAGGCTTTGTGCCGGCGGCGCAGCTCTGCAAGGGCGAGGCGCAGGTGGTGGACGGTGTCAGCATGCTGGATCCGCTGACCGGCCGCAGCTGGATGCTGGGCACTTCCATGAAGATCCGTGTGGCGGCGTCCGATGTGGCGCTGGGCCGTATCGACTTCGAATATATGGTGGAGTAATCTTCCAGGAAAAAAGAGGACCGCCCGGGCAATCCCGGGCGGGCCTCTTTCTGTATAAACATGATGCAGCACAAACAATAAAAAAACACCCGCAGCCGAAGCCAAGGGTGTTTCTTTATGGCGGAAAGAGAGGGATTCGAACCCTCGAGGGCTTTAGGGGCCCTACACGATTTCCAGTCGTGCGCCTTAGACCAGCTCAGCCATCTTTCCATGGCAGTCGTTTGACTGCATGGGCTATTATAGCAATTTATGGGGTGAATGTCAAGTAAAAAATCGAAAAAAGTTTTTTGGCATTTTCACCAAAGAAAATCGTCAAAACAAACAAAAACAGAGGAAACTATTGCAACTATCCGCCAAAACATGTTAAAATTATAACTAAATCCGGCGATTGTTCGGATCGGGAGGAGTGTGCATATCATGTATTCAGTATTTCGCGATCTGGCAATCATCATTCTGAGTGCCAAATTCTTTGCGCTGGTCGCGCGCAAATGCAGGGCACCCCAGGTGGTCGGGGAGATTATTGCGGGGCTTCTCATCGGGCCCTGCCTTTTCAATCTGGTGCAGAGCAATGACACCATCTCGGTCTTTGCGGAGATCGGCGTGGTGCTTCTGATGTTTACCACCGGCCTCGGCACCAACCTGAAGGAACTGCTCCGTGCCGGGCCTATTGCCACCCTGATTGCCTGCGTGGGCGTGGCAGTGCCGCTGGCAGGCGGCACACTGCTGTACAGCCTGTTCTACGGCTTTGCGGCACTCGGCACCACGGAATTCTACAGGGCGCTGTTCATCGGCACCATCATGACAGCCACCAGTGTTTCCATCACGGTGGCCACGCTCCAGGAACTGGGGCATCTGAAAAGCTTCCTCGGTACCACCATTGTCAGTGCGGCGGTCATCGATGATGTCATCGGCATTGTGGTGCTGACCTGCGTCATCGGCGCCAGCTCCGGCGAAGGCACCGGTCTGGGCCAGGTGCTGCTGAACACGGTGCTCTTCTTTGTGGTGGCCGTTGTGGTGGGTGTCATCACCCACTATGCCATGCAGTGGCTGGACAAGCGCAATCCCCACACCCAGCGCATCACCATTGTCAGCATTGCTTTCTGCTTCGCGCTGGCCTATGTGGCAGAGCAGTACTTCGGCATTGCCGATATCACCGGTGCCTACATTGCCGGTATTGTGCTGTGCACCATGGCGGATGCCTCCTATGTGGAACGCCGCGTGGATATCAGCAATTATGTGATTTTCGCGCCGGTGTTCTTTGCCAGCATCGGTCTGAAAACCGATGTCTCCGGTCTGACACCGGACATTCTGTTGTTCTGTGTCTGCTTCGTGATTGTGGCGCTGGTCACCAAGATCATCGGCTGCGGTCTGGCGGCCAAGGTCTGCCGCTTCAACTGGGGTGATTCCCTCAAGGTGGGCGTCGGCATGATGACCCGCGGCGAGGTGGCGCTGATTGTGGCGCAGAAAGGCCTGGAAGTCGGCGTGGTCGATCCCGTCTACTTCACGGCGGTCATTCTGATGATCGTGGTTTCCTCGGTGGCCACACCGCTGGTGCTGAAGAATCTCTTTGTGAAGATGCCGCCGCAGCCCCATCCCCATCAGGTACAGGCGTAAAGAAAATCCCGGTCCGTCAGGACCGGGATTTTTTGTGCCGTCAGATGTTTTCTTTGTGCCGAACGAAACCGCCCAGTTCCTGGGTGGTGGAAAGACCCTGAGCCAGGGCCTTGGCGCGCATGGCGGCGTAAAATTCCGCGTAGGTGGCGCTCAGGTAGGGGGACAGAAAGTAGGTGCCGATTCCCAGCGTCAGGACGCACAGCAAAGCCCAACCCAGGAAAGAAAGCTCCAGCAGGAAGAGATGGAACTTTTCGCCGTACATCATCTCCCGGCTCAGTTCCATGGCCCGGGAGGTACTCATATAGGGATTCTCGGCCAGCAGGTAGGGAACCAGGGCGTAGCAGTAGGCCCAGTAGATACCGGGGATCAGAAACAGGATCATCCCCGCAAAAATTTTCAGCGAGGTGAGGAAGGAAACCTTCACCACGTTCAGATAGGGCGTATGGAACACGCTGAAAAAGGTACTGATGGGAGAGGGGCTTTGCCGGCTCTCCATAAAATAGCGGTTACTGCCCACCTGCAGCGGCCCCGTCAGGAAGATATTCCAAAGCACACCGCAGATCGCGCCGATGACCGAGACGATGGCCAGCCACGCCAACAGATAGCTTGGCAGGTTTTCCAGATAATAAGCCGTGTTTTCAGGGGAATACAGGAAACTGACGTTGACGGCACCTCCGCCGCCCAGCATAGCGATCAGAAAGCAGCCCCAGAAGGAACGCCAGTATCGCCCGCGCAGTGCTTCCCGGGCATTGGTTTTCAGCATGGAACATGTCCACATGGTGTTTGCACCTCCATTCGTTAAGCACATTATAGCAAATCGGGCCGGGAAAGCAAGAGATTCGAACACAAAAAGACGGTGTTACGTTTTATTTTAAAAAACAAAAATAATTTGGAATTTTTTGAAAAAAGTGCTTGACATTTAGGGGGAGTGCGGCTATAATAATACACGTCGCCCGGGTCAAGCGGCCACGCAAGACACGGAAACGACAGCAAATATGCGGATGTGGCGGAACTGGCAGACGCGCTAGATTCAGGTTCTAGTTCCCTTAAAAGAGTGTGGGTTCAAATCCCTTCATCCGCACCAAATCCCGAACACGAAAGTGTTCGGGATTTTTCTTTGTGAAAGCACGGGCGGCATGGCCGCAGAAAAATATCTGTCGGCACCATACTTGTGCCATCGTGTGAAAATATAGTATACTGGTATTGCCGCGCCGGCCGCTTCCGGGGCTGGGAAAACAAAAACTTATGCAGAAGGATGTAAAATCATGTCCAAAACCCGAAAAATCTATATTGCCAGACTGGTGGGGCGCTGCCTGCTGCTGGGAGTCTGCCTTTGGATGTGCTTTTTCTACCGGCAGGCCTTCTCGGTGCTGGAGGGCATGCATTTCTTCACGGAACTGTCACCGCTGCACTTCCTGTGGTGCGTCTGGGTCACGGATATGGTGTTGCAGATCATCCCCATCCGCAACAAGGTGCCGCTGGGATCCCAGAAGCTGTTTGCCAACCGCTTCCGTCCCATCCGTGAGAAGATCAACTACGAGGCACTGAAAAACTACATCGTCAGCACCACCAAGGCTGCGTACAAGGTGTTCATTCTGTGGTGCGTGCTGGTGGCGGTGCTGGGGGTGCTGTACTATACCGGCGTGATCGACAAGATCGCCCTGTTCATGATCTCGGTTCTGTTTTATGTGTGCGACCTGATCTGTGTGCTGGTCTGGTGCCCCTTCCGGCTGATCATGAAGAACCGCTGCTGCACCACCTGCCGCATCTTCAACTGGGATCACCTGATGATGTTCTCTCCGCTGGTTTTTATCGGCGGGTTCTACGCCACCTCGCTGGCGGTCATGGCGGGAGTGGCCTGGCTGGTGTGGGAACTGTGCGTCATGATGTATCCCGAGCGATTCTGGGATCATTCCAATGTGGCGCTGCAGTGTTCTGAGTGCACAGACAAACTCTGCACCCAGTATTGTCAGAAACTGCGCCCGGGGCGTCAGCCGGAGCGCTGAGCCGCGCCATTCTCCCGGGTACGGGTTCGCCCTGTTTCGAAGTCTTTCGCTAAAGGGTAATAATTTTGTCCCCTCCTGCACAGGATATCCGGCAGGAGGGGATTTCTTATGCCCAAACATCGCATACGGCGTGCCCTGCTGACGGTGGTGCTGCTCCTGGCAATCCTGTCGGGATGCCTGGTAGTAGCGCTGCGGGCGGCGCTGCCCGATACCTTTTACACAACCGACCAGGGAGGCACCTTTCATATCGCTTCCATGCCCTGGGTCACGGTGCAGGAAGGTCCGGCTCAGACAGCACAGGTGGGCCGCACCAACGCCGACACCAGCCGCAATGTGACGCTGGCGCTGTTCGGCACCATACCCATCAAGACGGTGCGCACCGTGGACACAGAAAGCCGCAGCGTGCAGGTATGCGGCACGCCCTTTGGTATCAAGATGTTTTCCGACGGGGCGTTGGTGGTGGCGTTTTCCGATCAGTATACGGCCCTGGGCACGGAAAACCCGGCCAAGGAAGCGGGGCTGAAGCTGGGAGACCTGATCGTATCGGCGGCGGGACGCTCCATCCGCAGCAATGAGGAACTGACCCAGGCCATCACCGCCGCGGATGGTAAGCCGATTTCCCTGGTATACCGGCGGGACGGGCAGCAGTATACCACCACGCTGACCCCTGTTGCGGACGCCGCCACGGGGGCGTACCGGGCGGGCATCTGGGTGCGGGACTCCAGTGCAGGCATCGGTACGATGACCTTTCTGGACCCGCTGAACGGTACTTTCGGGGGACTGGGCCATGCCATCAGCGATACGGACACCGGTGCGGATATCACGCTGCTGTCCGGCGAGATTGTGCCCGTCATGATCACAGGGTGCGTAAGCGGAACAGCGGGCAGTCCCGGAGAACTGCGCGGAGAATTTTCCGCGGCGGCGGCAGGAACCGTCCTGGCCAACGATGCCACCGGCGTATACGGTGCCTATACGGGGGCTGCGGCGGGGCAGAGCTGCCCGGTGGCCCAGCCGCAGCAGATCGCCCTGGGGGATGCGGAAATCTGGACGACCATCTCCGGCAGCACACCCAAGCGCTACCAGGTGCGCATTGAGCGGGTGAATATGACCAGCGGAGATCCCAACCGGAACCTGTTGATCAAAGTCACCGACCCGGAACTGCTGGCGGCTACCGGGGGAATTGTGCAGGGGATGAGCGGCTCACCCCTGGTACAGAATGGCCGGCTGATCGGTGCAGTCACCCATGTGCTGGTGAATGATCCCACCCGGGGGTACGGGATTTTTGCCACCGCCATGCTGGAAAAGGCGGACGCCGTTGTACCATGAAAGAAAATGTAAAAACTAGTGAAAATGGAAATATATTCCAGATATAGGAATGGGGGATTTTGCAGAAACGGAGGAAAGAATTATAAAAAATGCCGTATAAACGAAAATACTGGCGGGAAACTGGAAAAACAGTCGAACGAAAATTGCCTTTTCGGTGAAAAAAACTGGAAAATCCTCTTGCGATAGATGGAAAAATATGGTAAAATTTCCATCGTAAACGAAACCCGGCAGGCGGAACGCCAACGCATAAAGCGCACGCCGTCGCCCAAATGCCTGGGACCCGAGATATGTCTGGAGGATATGATGATGGAAAAGATCAAATTCGTGATGACTGATACCGGCGCACAGGTGTCCGCTTTGTGCCGCCAGGCATTGGAAGCCAAGGGGGTGGCGGTGACAGTATGCGAGAAAAACGGCGACAAGGCGCTGGAGACCCTGCTGAACGTACATCCGCAGGCCGCCTTGCTGGACGCCTTCATGCCGGATCTGGATGCCATCACGGTGAAGCAGCGCTATGAGGCGCAGAATACCAGCGGTACCCGGACCACGTTTTTTGTGACCGGCGCCTTCCAGAGTGAGGAGATGGAACAGGAACTGCTGGATAACGGCTTTTCCTTTTTCTTTGTGAAGCCCTTTGACGAGAGTGTGCTGGTGACCCGGGTGCTCAAAGCGGCGGGTGGGACAAGCCGTCCCGCGGTCAGCTCCCAGGATTCCGATGAACTGACCGTCACCGAGATCCTGCATCAGATCGGTGTGCCCGCCCATATCAAGGGATACCAGTTCCTCCGGGACGCCATTCTTCTGACGACGGAGGATCATGGGTACATCAATGCCGTGACCAAGCGGCTGTATCCCGAAATTGCCAAGCGCAACAGCACAACGGCAAGCCGGGTGGAGCGTGCCATCCGCCATGCCATTGAGGTGGCCTGGGACCGGGGCGACGTGGATACCCTGAACAGCTATTTCGGATACACCATTCACAATCTGCGCGGCAAGCCCACCAACAGCGAATTCATTGCGATGATCGCGGACAAGATTCGTCTGGACAAAAAGCGCCGTGCATAAGCAAACATACCAGGCAGGCCTTGGCGGGCGGCCTGGTATTTTGCTGTCCCAAAAGGCGGAAGACAGAAAATGCAGGAACCCGGGGAGAAGGATTGCTGCCGGCTGAACGTGCCGGCGGCAATTTTTTCGCTGTGCACAAAAATTCCTGGGAAATTTAGTGGATTTTTCCCCGGGGAACCTGTATAATAAACTTACTAGTGTATGAAGGGAAGTGTACACCATGGCCGAACAGCGGCTCCCGGAGGTTACTGCCATCCTTGTGGCAGCGGGCGCGTCCCGGCGTATGGGGTTTGATAAACTCAGCTATCGTCTGCCGGATGGACAGACGGTGCTGGAAAAAAGCTGCGCGGCGTTGGCGTCCCACCCAGCGGTGACCCAGCTGGTGCTGGTGGCGGGGGCAAACCGCGCCGCCTGCGAAGAGATCGCTGCCGCCTGCACAAAACCCTGTGTGGTGGTGCAGGGCGGGGTCACCCGTGCCGACAGTGTGCGCAACGGTCTGGCAGCCGCGAAGGGCACATTGGTGGCCATCCACGATGCCGCACGTCCCTTCGTAAGTCAGGCTGTCATTACCGAAGCCCTGCAGGCGGCGGCCCGCACCGGTGCAGCGGCCCCGGCGGTGCCGGTGAAGGATACCATCAAGGTGGTCCGTTCCGACGCAACGGTGGACCACACGCCGGACCGGGCAACGCTGTACGCCGTGCAGACACCCCAATGCTTTGACCGTGCGCTGTATGAACGGGCGCTGGCAAGTCTGCGGGAGGATACCGCTTCCCAGGTGACGGATGACTGCAGTCTGCTGGAGCTGGCGGGCATCCCGGTAACGCTGACGGCAGGGGATTACGAAAATTTCAAGATCACCACAAAGGAAGATCTGCAGAAGGAGAAGACAATGCGTATCGGACATGGCTATGATGTGCACCAGCTGGTGGAAGGCCGCAAGCTGATCCTGGGCGGTGTGGAGATCCCTTATGAGAAGGGCCTGCTGGGACATTCCGACGCGGATGTGCTGCTGCACGCCATCATGGATGCGGTGCTGGGGGCTGCTGCGCTGGGGGATATCGGCAAGCATTTCCCGGACACCGACCCTGCCTATAAGGGAGCTGATTCGCTGGCGCTGACCCGTGCGGTGGCCAGGCTGGTGCAGGAGCAGGGATACAGGGTGGGCAACATTGATTCCACGATTCTCTGTCAGGCACCCAAGCTGGCCGGACATATTCCGGCTATGCGTGCCCATATCGCGGAGGCTTTCGACATTCCGCTGGACGCGGTGAGCGTAAAGGCCACCACCGAAGAACACATGGGATTTACCGGAGAGGGGCGCGGCATTGCCGCGCACGCCGTCGTGCTGCTGGAGCGCTGAACCTTGCGCCGGCGGCGATTCTGACTACATAGGCGGGGGAAGGGGGCCCGGCAGTTCATGCTGCAAAACCAGTGGATTTCTACCATCGCAAGTACCTTGCGTGCTTTTGATCCGATATCCGACACGCTGGATATCCTGATCATTTCCTTTGCTTTTTACCAGCTGATCCAGTTTGCCCGCAAATCCCGCGCCGGTCAGCTGGTCAAGGGCATTCTGCTCATCGTCATTTTCTACGGTCTGGCGTACATGCTCAATCTGCGGACCGTGACCTGGGTGCTGAACAACGTGCTGACCATCGGCTTTACGGCGGCCGTTGTCATTTTTCAGCCGGAACTGCGCCGCACGCTGGAGCGCATGGGCCAGACGACGGTCTGGGCGGGACGGCTTTTTGGCAACCGCCGCGCGGACCCTTCGCTGCGGGGGGTCTGGCAGAGTGCCGTGGTGGCCATCTGTGATGCGGCGGAGCAGCTCTCCGATACCCGCACCGGCGCCCTGATGGTTCTGGAGCGCAACAACAATCTGGAGGAGATCATCCGCACCGGCACGCCCATGCACGCCGATGTCATCCCGGAAATGCTGGGCACCATCTTTTACGAGGGCACGCCGCTGCACGATGGTGCCGTGGTGGTCCGGGACGGTGTGATCGTGGCGGCCGGCTGCGTGCTGCCCCTGTCCAACAACCTGGAGATGGGCAAGGACATGGGAACCCGCCACCGCGCGGGCCTGGGCATGAGCGAAAACTCCGATGCCATCGTTGTCATTGTCAGTGAGGAAACGGGCATCATCTCGATGGCCAAAAACGGCGTGCTGATCCGCCGCCTGGACCGGCAGAATCTCTTCAACCTGCTGCAGGAGGAGGTCGTTCCGCCGGAGGAAACCACCGAGGCCCGGGTCCCCACGCTGAAGAATCTTCTGCGCAAAGGAGGCGCAAAGAGCCATGCAAAAGCCGACTAACACGGCGCCGCAAGCGGGCGCGGGGCGCACTTCCCCGTGGAATCACCCGGCGTTTTCGCTGTTGCTGGCGCTGTTCTGCGGCATCATCGCCTGGATGGTGGTCACCATCAGCATTGATCCGCAGAGCAGCTATACCGTGCAGGATGTCCCCATCAACTACGCCAACTCGGCTTCCACCTATACGTCCCAGGGACTGGATATCGTGGAAAAACCCGATCTGGAAACGGTGGATGTGCGGGTGAGCGGCAACAGCACGATCATCGGCAACATCCAGAATTCCGATATCATGGTGTATCCCAGCTACGCCGGCGTGAGCGGCCCGGGCAAGGTCACGCTGCGCCTGCAGGCGCGGCTGGTGAATACCACGGATTTCCCGGGTGATATCGAGTGCACGGTGGAAAATCCCAAGACCATCGATGTGGTTTTTGATGAAGTCAGCGAAAAGACCCTGCCGGTGACGGTGGATGCCTCCGGCGTTTCCGTCGCGGACGGGTATATGCTCAACAAGTCGGCGGCTGTCCCGGCGGAAGTCACACTGCGCGGTCCCACCAGCGAGCTGGATCAGATTTCCTCGGTGGTGGCGACGGTCAGCAGCGAATCGGCGCTGTCCGATACCACCACAGTGCCGGCGACGCTGGAACTGCGGGATGAGAATGGCCTGACCTTCACACCGCAGTACACCACGATGGACAGTGAAACGGCCGACGTGACCCTGACGGTCTACCAGGTGCGGGAACTGCCGCTGGTGGTGGATTTCATCGGCATGCCCACCAACTTCGACACCAGCAGCCTGAAGTATTCGCTGAGCCAGAACACGCTGCGCGTGGCCGGCCCGGCCCGCACCGTGAGCGCCCTGGAAGAACTGACGGTCACCGACTTCGACCTGGCCCAGGAATTTGAGCCGGGCCGGGATTACCAGCGGCTGGTGGAACTGCCTTCCGGCATCGTCTCGCTGGACGGCGTCACCAGTGTGACGCTGAGCTTTGACACGGAGGATATGGACTCCAAGACGCTGAACATCTCCAACATCAAGCCCATCAATGTGCCCAGCAACTATGAACTGGAGGTTTTGTCCGTTCTTGTCTCGGGCGTGAAGCTGTACGGCCCCGCGGATGAAATCGCCGCGCTCTCGGCGGACAGTGTGGTGGCGCAGATCGACTGCCAGAGCGTGAATCTGACGGTGGGGCAGCAGAGCATTCCCGTGACCATCCAGATCCCGTCCTCCACCCGCATCTTCGCCACGGGCAGCTATACCGTCCAGTGCGAGGTCGTCGCCAAATAAAAACGCCCAAAGGAATTTGTCTATGCTTCTGGTCCGCAATATCCGCCTGCCGCTGTCCTGCCCCGACCCCGATGCCGAGGCGACGGCGCAGGCCCTGCACATCCTGCGTCTGACGCCCGCTCGTGCGGCGCAGACGGGGGTGGCCAAACTTTCGGTGGATGCCCGGCACGGCAAACCCGTGCTGGTGTATACCATCGCAGTCACACTCAACGACGAGGGTGAGGAATCGGCTTTGGCCGGGGCCTCGCCCTGTGTCTGTTTCACACGGCCGCCGCAATTTTCCTTTCCGGTGGGCAAAACGCCGCTGTCCCATCGCCCGGTGGTGGTGGGGCTCGGTCCGGCCGGCCTTTTTGCGGCGCTGCTGCTGGCACGCTCCGGCTACCGTCCGGTGGTCCTGGAACGGGGGCCGGACCTGACACGCCGCATTCAGGCGGTGGAACAGCTTGAAAAGACCGGCCAACTGGAGCCCAACGCCAACATCCAGTTCGGCGAAGGCGGCGCCGGAACGTTCTCGGACGGCAAACTGACCACCCGGGTGGGGGATCCGCTGTGCGCCTTTGTGACCCAGGCGTTCCTCGCCCACGGGGCTCCGGCGGACATCGCCTGGCGGCAGAAACCCCATGTGGGGACCGATCTTCTGCGCGGCATCATCCGCAGCATTCGCGGTGAGATTGAATCGCTCGGCGGGGAAGTGCATTTTGACACCGCTCTCACCAGCCTGGAGAGCCGGAGTGGTGTGCTCACCGGAATTGAGACTTCGGCGGGAGCCTTTGCCTGTGACAGTCTGATTCTGGCGGTGGGCCACAGTGCGCGGGATACCTTCGCCATGCTGCACCGGGCGGCACTGCCGCTGGAATGCAAGCCATTCTCGGTGGGGTTCCGCGCCGAACATCTGCAATCCGAAATCGAGCGCAGCCTTTATCACGGGGCGGCGGGGCATCCGTCCCTGCCCCGGGGAGAATACCAGCTCAGCCAGCATGTGGGCGGCGGGCGCTGTGTTTACACTTTCTGCATGTGTCCGGGCGGTACCGTCTGTGCGGCAGCCAGCGAGGAAGGCGGCGTGGTAACCAACGGCATGAGCCTGCACGCCCGCGACGGCCGCAACGCCAACGCGGCGGTGGTGGTCAGCGTGGACGGCAAGGACTTCGACCAGGACCCCGCCCGGGCGGTTGCCTTTCAGCGCCGTCTGGAGCAGGCGGCCTTCCGGGCCGGCGGCGGTGCCTACCGTGCACCGGCCGAAACGGTGGGCAGCTTCCTCCAGGGGCGGGGCCGGCTGGAACTGGACCGCGTGCAGCCCACCTATCCCCGCGGGGTCACACCGGCGGACTTGGGGGCGCTGCTGCCCGAAGAACTGTCCGGGGCGCTGCGGGAAGGTCTTGCCGCCTTTGGCCGCAAACTGGCGGCTTACCGATCGCCCGACGCGGTGCTGACGGGCCTGGAAACCCGGACCAGCAGCCCGGTGCGTCTGCTGCGGGATGCGGACAGCCTGCAGTGCACGGCGCTGGAGGGACTGTATCCCTGCGGCGAGGGGGCCGGCTACGCGGGCGGTATCATGACCGCTGCGGTGGACGGCGTGCGGTGTGCGGCGGCGCTGATGCAAAGCCATGCACCGGCTGCGCACTGACCGATTGAGGATGTCTATGACAAACCATACTTCAGAAGAGAAAAAAGGGCCACAGGAAGGAAAATTCCAGGGCCAACAGACGCCGGACTGGGACGAACTGGTCAACGGTGCCGTGCGGGTCGGCACGGGTCTGGGATCGACGGTACTGTCAGGTCTGTCAGAAGCCCTGGAATGGGTGGGGGAGCGCCTGGAGTCTGCCAGAACTCCCGAACGGGAGCTCCCCTTTGCCCAGTGGAAGCGCCGCCTGGACCGTCGCCTGCAGAACAAACAGCAGAGCGAAGCCACGGCGCTGGCCGTGACGGGCTGGATCTTTGCGGGCAGTTTTGGCATTGCCGCTATTGTGATGTGGGCACTGTCCGCCGCGGGGCCGGAGGCGCTGGGCATCACCCGGGAACAGTTTCTGGTGTTTCCCATCCTGATGGGCTGTTTCACACCGCTTGCCGTGGGATTTGGCATTATGGGCGGCGTTGGCGTCAGGAAATACCGGTATATCCGACGGCTTCGGTGCTATTTACGCCTGGCCCGGAACTGGGTATGTGACCTGCCCGCACTGGCGCGGGACAGCGCCGTGCCCCAGGAGCGGGTGCAGAAGGATCTGGCCCAGGCGGTGGCGCAGGGGGATTTCCCGGATGCCGTGCTGGAGCCGGACGGAAAACTGTATCTGGACACCGGGCGTCTGGCGCCGCAGCCGCCCGAACCTGCCCCGCAGGAAGAACGGGCACCCGAAATGGATGATGCCACTGCGCTTCAGCAGGAGGGGACGGCGTTTCTTGACTATCTGGCCCGTGTGGACGGAAAGCTGGGCGCCGACGCGGCGGAAGAACTGGTGCAGATGCGCAAAAACTGTGCCGCCATTCTGGGCTTTGTGCACAATCATCCCGAGCAGCTTCCCAGAATCCGGCGGTTCCGGGAGTACTACCTGCCCACTACGCAAAAACTTCTGGACACGGCCCAGGGGCTGGGCGACACGGATGTACAGCATGCTCAGGAAATCCGCCGCGATATCACCGGCATTCTGCACACGCTGAACCTGGCCTACAGCAAGCTCTACGACACGCTGCTGCAGGATGTGAGCCTGGATGTTTCCACCGAGATTGATACGCTGGAAACCATGCTGCGTCAGGATGGGCTGACCCACGATTTTGAATCAGATTTTAAAAATAGCAGTACGCTGTCCCGGTGACTGCTATTTTCGGTAAGGAGCGAAGCACGATGAAATATCCTGCCTGGCAGATCAAGACGGCTGAGCCGGGGGCGGAGGAAAAACTGGCCGCTGCCGGCTGCGGCGTACTGCTGCGCCGGGTATTGGCGGCCCGCGGCGTCTGCAATGAGGGGGCAGCCCGTCAGCTGCTGGAGCCGGACGCGGACCTTTCGGACCCGTTCCTGCTGCGGGACATGGACAAGGCGGTGGAGCGCATTGAGCGCGCCATAGAAGGGGAGGAGCTCATCGTCATCTACGGTGATTACGACGTGGACGGTATTTCCGCCACAGCCATCCTCTACGAATGTCTTTCCAGTCAGGGGGCCCATGTGCGCTGCAAACTGCCGACCCGGGGCAGCGGTTACGGCCTGACCCGCCCGGCGCTGGAGGCGCTGGCCAAGAAGGGCTTCAAGCTGGTCATCACGGTGGATAACGGTATCTCGGCGGTGGAGGAAGCGGCCTGTGCCCGGGAACTGGGACTGGACCTTGTGATCACCGACCACCATCTGCCCGGTGATGTACTGCCCGAGGCGGTGGCCGTGGTGGACCCCAAGCGCGCCGATGACGAAAGCCCCTTCAAGAACCTGTGCGGTGCGGGCGTTGCCTTCAAACTCTGCGCCGCCCTGGAAGGATGTGACCCGGCCGAACTTCTCGAGATGTACGGCGAGTTTGTGGCGCTGGGCACCGTGGCGGACGTGATGCCGCTGACCGGGGAAAACCGCGTGCTGGTCCGGGAAGGTCTGGCCCTCCTGCAGGACACCATGCGTCCCGGCCTGCATGCGCTGCTGGAGAGCGGCGGATACGCGGGCAAGCCGGTGACCACCGATACGGTCAGTTACGGTCTGGCGCCGCGGCTCAATGCGGCGGGCCGGATGGACAATGCCGCAGTGGCGCTGAAACTGCTGCTCTGCAGCGACGAGGAGCAAGCCACCGGGATTGCGGCGCGGCTGGCCGAGATCAACACCGAGCGGCAGCAGACCGAGCAGGAGGTTTTTGGAGCTGCCTGCAAGGTGCTGGAGGCGGATCCCGCCAGGCTGCGGGACCGCGTGCTGGTGGTGGCCGGGGAAGACTGGCACCCCGGCGTGATCGGTATTGTGGCGGCGCGCCTGACCGAGCGGTACAGCCGGCCGACGATTGTCATCTCCCTCCACGAGGGGGAGGGACGTGGCAGCGGCCGGGCGCCCGACGGTTTCGATCTGCACAGCGCACTGGCAGCCTGTTCCGAATTGCTGATCCGGTTCGGCGGCCATGCGGCGGCGGCAGGCATCGAGATCGAGGAAGAAAAACTCCCGGCCTTCCGGCAGAATATCAATACTTGGGCGGCCCACCATGCGGCCCGCCCGGCGCCGGCCACCCTGCAGCTGGATGCCGCCGTGGGTCTGGATGAACTTTCCCTGGAAAATGTGCGGGACCTGACCCGGTTGGCGCCCTTCGGACGGGAAAATCCCACCCCGGTGCTGCTGGTACAGCAGGCTGTCATAGACGGTGTATGGGCGATGGGCGCGGAGGGGCGCCATACCCGGGTGCGTCTGCGGCAGGGCAATCACACGCTGTTCGCGTCGCTTTTCGGTACATCGCCCCAGAAATTTGCCTACCCTGTGGGGGCTGCGGTGGATGCGGCGCTGGAAGTTTCCATTTTCACGGGGCGCAGCGGACCGATGGTTTCCGCTCATCTGAAGGGAATCCGGCCGGCCGGACTTGGCAATACACCCAGTGAGCAGGCAGCATGGTTCGAGGCGTTCTGCGCCGGAACCGAACTGGAGCCTACCCGAGCCGAGGCGCTGCTGCCTGACCGCGACGATACGGTAAAGCTGTATATGCGAATCCGGAACGGGCAGGTTTTCGCGGAGGATCTGCAGCCCACGTTTGCGGCGCAGGGCGCAGAAAACACCGGGAAGACGCTGGCCAGCCTGGCCGCCTTGCAGGAGCTGGGATTGATTGAGGAGCAGAACGGGCGTTGGCTGCCGGTGCCGGTCAGCGGAAAACAGGACCTGGCTTCGGCGCCGGTGCTGCAAAAGCTGGCCCGACAGGCAGCCAGGGCATAAAATGCAAAAAGGGGGAGAATTGTTATGGGGAACACCGAAGCAATGAAGGAAGTCAAAGCGGCCGAGGAAAGCAAGACGCCCATCACCTACGATGATCTGAAAAAGAACATGGTTGACAGCGGACGCCCCTATGATTTTGAAATGGTGGACCGCGCCTACAACCTGGCGGCCCAGGCCCACGCGGGGCAGCGGCGCCGCAGCGGTGAACCGTATATCTGCCATCCGCTTTCGGTGGCCCAGATTCTGGTGGAACTGGGTATGGACAGCGAGAGCCTTGCGGCGGCTCTGATGCATGATGTGGCCGAGGATACGCCGGTAACGGTGGCGGAGATCAAGCAGAAATTCGGCCCCGAAGTGGCGTTGCTGGTGGACGGCGTCACCAAGCTGACGCAGATCAAGTTCTCCAACGTGGAGGACCGCCAGGCGGAAAACCTGCGCAAGATGCTGCTGGCCATGAGCCAGGACGTGCGCGTCATGATCATCAAGCTGTGTGACCGCCTGCACAATATGCGCACGGGGGACGCCTGGCCCGAGCAGAAACGCCGGGACAAGGCGCTGGAAACCATGGAGGTCTATGCCCCCATTGCCCATCGTCTGGGCATTTCCAACATCAAGGAGGAGCTAGAGGACCGCAGCCTGCACTACCTGGACCCGGTGGGCTACGAGACCATCCGGGATCTTCTGAACAAGCACGGCGACGAATTCCTGCACAAGGTCTGCCATACCATCGCGCGGCATCTGGCGGAGAACGGCATCCCCAAGGCCACCATCCGCCACCGGGTCAAGAGCATCTACGGCATCTACCGCAAGATGTACATGCAGAACAAGGATTTTGAAGAAATCTACGATATCTACGCGGTGCGCATCATTCTGGAAAACGTGCCGGAGTGCTATACGGCGCTGGGCCTGATCCACGATATGTATCATCCGCTGCCCAACCGGTTCAAGGACTATATTTCCACCCCCAAACCCAACGGGTACCAGAGCCTGCACACCACGGTCATCGGACGGGAAGCCATCCCCTTTGAGGTGCAGATCCGTACCTGGGACATGGACCGCATGGCGGAATACGGCATCGCCGCCCACTGGAAGTACAAGGCGGGCATCACCGGCAGCTCCAACGACAAGCTGGATGAGCGCCTGGCCTGGGTGCGCCAGCTGCTGGAAAGCCAGCGCTCCAGCGCCGACGCCACCGACCTGCTCAGCGACATCAAGAGCGACCTGCTGCCGGAGGAAGTCTTTGCCTTCACGCCCCGGGGCGACGTGATCAATCTGCCGGCGGGCGCCACCGTCATTGACTTTGCCTATGCCATTCATTCGGCGGTGGGCAACCGGATGGTGGGTGCCAAGGTGAACAACCGCATCGTCTCCATCGACCATAAGGTGCAGACCGGCGAGATCATCGAGATTCTCACCGGGCCGGAAAACCGCGGCCCCAGCCGTGACTGGCTCAACATCGTCAAGACCAGCGAGGCCAAGAACAAGATCCGCAACTGGTTCAAGAAGGAGCGGCGTGAGGAGAACATCGAGGAAGGCCGCAATGCCCTGGACCGGGAACTGCGCCGCAATATGATCGTGCTCTCCGACGAGCAGCGTGCCACCTTCATGGAGAATCTTGCCCGGCGCAACCACTGCAACACGGTGGACGAGATGCTGGCAGCCATCGGATACGGCGGCTTGCAGCTTTCCCGGATGCTCTCCAAAATCAAGGAAGAGTACGCCAAGCTCAAAGAGACCGAACCCAAGCCGATCACGGTGGAGATCAAGCATGTGCATTCCTCCGATGGCGTGGTGGTGGAGGGCATCGACAACTGCCCCATCAAGTTTGCCAAGTGCTGTTCTCCGCTGCCCGGGGATGACATCATCGGCTTTGTCACCCGCGGCTTCGGTGTCTCCATCCATAAGCGGGACTGTGCCAATGTGCGGGAGAGCATGCGCCATCCCGAGAATGCCGACCGCTGGGTCCGCGCCTACTGGGCCGACGATGCCAAGGAAAACTACAAGGCGTCGCTGGAACTCACCTGCATGGACCGCGCCAACCTGGTCTCCGACATTGCGCTGGCCCTGAGCGATATGCGGGTGCCGATCTACTCGCTGATGGCCCGCGCAGCGGAACAGGGCCGCGCCCGGATGAGCGTGACGGTAGGCATTACCAACACCGAACATCTGAACAGTGTGGTGGCACGGCTGAAGAAGGTCAAGGATGTCATCAGCGTGCTCCGCAGCTGATTCAAACTTATAAGGAGTCATTCATTATGCGAGCAGTCATCCAGCGTGTGACCGAAGCATCGGTCACCGTCAACGGCGGTCCTGCGCGGTGCATCGGCCCGGGTCTTGTGATCCTGCTGGGCGTGCGGGAAACCGACGACGAGGCCATCGTCCCGAAACTGGCAGAAAAATGTGCGCATCTGCGTATCTTTGAAGATGAAGACGGCAAACTCAACCGCAGCGCGGTGGAGCTGGGCTATGAGGCGCTGGTGGTCTCCAACTTCACACTGTACGGGGACACGGCCAAGGGAAAACGGCCCAGCTTCAGCCATGCGGCCAAAGCAGATCTGGCCGTTCCGTGCTATGAGCGCTTTCTGGAGGAAATGGGCCGTCAGGGGCTGAAGGCTGTGCAGCACGGCGAGTTTGGCGCCGATATGCAGGTCCGTCTGCTCAACGACGGCCCGGTGACCATTGTCATCGATACCGACGAATGGAAAAAATAGGAGGACCTATGAAAATCCAACACATTCACGGGCTTGCCCCGCTGTATACCAATACCTTTCTGATCATCACGGATGCCGGGCACGGCATCCTGGTGGATGCGGCGGCATCTCCCCAGACCTATCTGGATGTACTGCAGAAGGAGGGCGCACAGCTCACCCACATTCTGCTCACCCACGGCCACTATGACCATGTGGGGGCGGTGGCGGCGCTGCGCAAGGCCACCGGCTGCAAGGTGTATCTGGACCCGGTGGATGCAGCGGGCAGCCAGATGCTTCCGCTGACCAAGGACCTGGTGGACGAAAACTGGCCCGCCGGCGATACACTGCAGATTGACGAACTGACGTTTAAAATTTACCACACGCCGGGGCATACCCCCGGCAGTGTCTGCCTGGTTTGCGGCCAGCTGATGTTCAGCGGCGATACGCTCTTTGCCGGTTCCTGCGGCCGCACCGACCTGCCGGGCGGCAGCATGCAGCAGATGCAGCGCAGCCTCTCTATGCTGGCCGCGCTGCCGCTGTCTGAGGAGACCAAGGTCCTGCCCGGCCATGAGGCGTTTTCCACCATGGGGCAGGAGCGCCGTTCCAACCCCTACCTGAACGGTATGTGGTTCTGATCGGCAAACAACAAGGAGAGACTTTTATTATGCAGATCGTTTTGCGCGGCGCGGCAGCCGGGTATGAGGCGGAACACACCGCCCGCATCTTTTTCCCCGGCGCAGAAAAGGCTGCCGAAATCCCCGAAACCGGCGATTTCGTGCTGGCCGCCAGCCATGAAAAAACTGATTTTGTACTGCTTCGCCAGGGCGATAGCCTTTGCTGGCGCGGCGCTCTGCGCCCGGCAGATACCGATGGGGAGTATGCGCTGTGCACCCTTTTGTATGGACTTTTGAAGCAGCAGACCGGCCAGAACCCGCCCTGGGGCATGATGACCGGTGTGCGGCCGGTGCGCATCATCCATGATCTGCGGGCCATGGGCGCCACGGAGGCGGAGATCGAGGACCGCTTCCTGGGCCATTTTGCCTGCACGCCGGAAAAGTTCGCCCTGGCCCGGGGAATCGCCGACCTGCAGCGCCCCGTGCTGGAGAATGCTGATCCCATGGACTGCAGTGTCTATGCGGGCATTCCGTTCTGCCCCACGCGGTGCAGTTATTGCAGTTTTGTCTCCCGCACGGTGGGAGACAAGGCCACCCGGGCACTGGTACAGCCCTATGTGGACAAACTCTGTGAAGAACTGACGGCCATCCGCCGGACCGCCGACCGCTGCGGTCTGCGCATCCGCACCTTTTATATCGGCGGCGGCACGCCCACCAGCCTTTCGGCTGCACAGCTGGAACAGCTGATGGGACATATTGCCCGCACGTTTGATCTGGCCTCGCTGGAGGAATACACGGTGGAGGCGGGACGCCCCGACTGCACTGATGCGGAAAAGCTGCGTATTATCAAACAATATGGGGCTACCCGCATCTCCATCAATCCCCAGACCTTCTCGGATGAGGTGCTGCGCAACATCGGCCGCCGCCATACTGCCCAGGACATCCTGGACTGCTTCGCCCAGGCCCGGGCGGCGGGGCATGAGAACATCAACATGGACCTGATTGCCGGTCTGCCCGGTGATACGGTGGATGGGTTCACGCATAGTCTGAAACAGGCCATTGCGCTGAACCCCGAAAACATCACCGTGCATACCCTGACCCTGAAGCGGGCCTCCAACCTGGTGGTGGAACACCGCGCGGCGGCCTATGACGATGTGGCGGCCATGCTGGCCCAGGGCGACCTGCTGTGGCAGGCCGGGTATCGCCCCTACTACCTCTACCGCCAGAAGGGCACACTGCAGAACCTGGAGAACATCGGCTGGGCCAAACCCGGCAAGGAATGCCTGTACAACATCTACATCATGGAAGAGGTCCATACCATTCTCTCGGCGGGGGCGGCCGGTTCCACCAAACTGGTCATTCCCGGCAAGCGACATGGAAAAATCGAGCGCATCTTCAACTTCAAATATCCCACGGAATACATCGACCGCTTTGACGAGGTGCTGGCCCGCAAGCGGGGCGTGGAGGAGTTCTATGAACGTTACACAACGCAAACGCTTTGTCAGCTGTGAACTGATCGCGCTGGCCGCCGGTCAGCCCCAGGCCTTTGCAGAGATGAGCGAACGGCAGTACCGCGACCGCATCCAGTGGATTGCCGGGGAGATTCTTGCCAGCGGGCGCCATATCGTCATGCTGACGGGGGCTTCGGCTGCCGGCAAGACGACCTCGGCCCACAAACTGGCGGGGGCCATCCAGTCCCTGGGACGCCGCAGCGTGGTATTGAGCCTGGATGATTTCTATGCGGGGGAGGGGCGCTATCCCAAGAATCCGGACGGCAGCGACGACTATGAAAGCTTGCAGTCGCTGGACCTGCCGGTGCTGCGCCGCTGCCTGGAAGAACTGCATCAGCGGGGCGTCTGCCAGGCGCCGGTCTTCGATTTCAAAATCCAGCAGCCCAACGGGGTGCAGACCATTGACTGCCGGGATGGGGTTGTCATCATCGAAGGCCTTCATGCGCTGAATCCGGAACTGACGAAAGATCTGCCGCCTGACGCTGTTTTCTGCCTCTATGCCGGCTTGCGGGAAGAGTACGCCGCACCGGATGGCAGCCGCTGTCTGGCCACGCGGGATATCCGGCTGGCCCGCCGGCTGGTGCGGGATTTTCTCTTCCGCGGGCACCGAGCCTCCTTTACGCTGGGGCTCTGGGGACATGTCTGCAACGGGGAGGAACGGTATATCAAGCCATACAAGCCCCGGGCGGATCTGCTGCTGGATACCACACACACCTATGAAGTCTGTCTGTGGCGCAATGTGCTGGACAGCATGCCGCCGGACCCGGCCCTCACGTCGGTCCAGCAGCGGCAGCTGGAAGCCCTCTGCCGCAAGTTCGTCCCGTTCCCCGCACTGGGAACGGAGCTTGTTCCGCAAGACAGCATGCTGCGGGAATTTATCGGTCCGCAGGGCGTGTAAATTCACGGAAAATATACATTTGCGCGTTGCAAAGGCTGCGGGAATCCGCTATAATAGGCGTAAAGAGCGCGGCGGAGCAAGAACCGCGCTTGTCTACAGAAAGAGGTGTTCCCTATGTTTGAACTGGATATTGAAATGCTGAAGGAACAGGGACTGCAGCTGGTGGATTCCGCCAAAAAGACCGCACAGGATCTGGCGGGCAAGGGCAAAAATCAGCTGGATCTTATGAATCAGCAGGCGCGTCTGTCCAGGGCTCAGCGCCAGTTAGGTGCACTCGTCTACAGCCTGCATAAGGCGGGGGAGGAAAATCAGCCCCTGGTGGAAAAATATATCGAAGCGGTTGCCGAGGTGGAGAAGGCCATCGAAGAGATCAAGGCCAACATGAGCCCCGAGGAGTATATGCCTTCCGAGGACGAGGCTCCGGAGGAGGCACCCCAGGAGGAAGCCGCTGCGGAAGAGGAAGAGGAGATCGAGGAGGAGCCGGTGCATCTGCGCGGCGAGACCAAGATCTGCCCGGTCTGCAAGTCGGAAGTGGACGGCGATGCGTTGTTCTGCAACCATTGCGGTGCCCAGCTGTAATCCGCGCGACTACACGTAACAATAGTGGCTCTGCGGGCGGCGCTGCGGCTGCGGTGCCGCCCGCAAGGCTTGACAAATTCCGGATTGTGAGTACAATATGGCGTACTGCGCTCTGCGCAGGATGCAAGGCAACCTTATGAACAGTGCATTTCCTGAAAAAGAAAGCTATACCGCAGAGGATCTTGTGGCGATCATTGCGCTGCTGCGGGATCCCGAGAACGGATGCCCCTGGGACAAAGTGCAGACCCATCGGTCCATTCGCATGAATTTCCTGGAGGAAGCCTACGAGGCGGTGGATGCCATTGATCTGGAAGACCCGCAGCTGCTGTGCGAGGAACTGGGCGACGTGCTCATGCAGGTGGCCTTCCATGCGCAGATTGAGCAGGAGGCCGGACGCTTTTCCTGGCAGCAGGTCTGCGACGGCGTATGCCGCAAACTCATTGAGCGGCATCCCCATATTTTTGGCGGAGATACAAGCATAAAAGACTGGGATGCGCTCAAAAATAAGGAAAAGGGCCGCCTGACACTGCAGGATGACCTGGCCAGTGTGCCCAGGGCCCTGCCGGCGCTGATGCGTGCCGCCAAGCTGCAGAAACGCGCGGCGCGTTACGGCGAGGATGCGTCCCCCGAGGCGCAGCGTGTGGCAGACTATGCCCGGGACCTGCAGTGCGCAACCGGGCCCCAGGCCGCCGAGGAGGCGGCCGGAAAACTCTTGTTTGCCGCTGTTGCTTTGGCGCGGCAGGCGGGCATCGATCCGGAACAGGCGCTGCAGAAGCGCAACGCCGCCTTTGAGGCGGCACCTGAATCTAATGGAGCTGTGAAGCAGGCGCCTGGGAATTCCCCTGCAGCCGCTTTTGGCAGATAAATAACTTTGGAGGTACAAACCATGACGAAAGTTGAATTGATCGCCGCTGTGGCGAACGAAGCCAACCTGACCAAGAAGGACGCCGAGCAGGCTGTCAACACCGCCCTCAACGCCATCACCGGGGCGCTGAAGAATGGCGACAAGGTCACGCTGGTGGGCTTCGGCACGTTCGAGGTCCGTGAGCGCCCGGCCCGCAAAGGCCGCAACCCCCAGACCGGCGCTGAGATCACCATCGAGGCGTCCAAGCTGCCCGCTTTCAAGGCCGGCAAGGCTCTGAAGGACGCTGTGCAGTAAGCCGCATTGTACCTTGTTTGCCCCGTCGCCGTTGGCGATGGGGTATTTTTCGTAGGAGGAAGTTATGCGTTTAGACAAATATCTGAAAGTCAGCCGCCTGATCAAGCGCCGCACGCTGGCCAACGAGGTGGCCGATGCAGGCCGGGTGCTGGTCAACGGCAAGCCGGCCAAGGCCAGTTACGCGGTGAAAACGGGGGATGTGATCGAGATCACCTTCGGCAACCGCCCGGTCAAGGTGCGCGTCCTCTCCACCGAGGAGCCCAAGGGCAAGGACGTGGCCCGGGAATTGTTTGAAGTGATGGATCTGCAGTCATAATTCCGGACCCTGCCGCATATCGTATGGATGTAGACCCAATTGCGGAGGAGGGGACAACCGCTATGGCGGAACTCAGAAAGGAACCGGCGCAGACCCGGGCCGATGCGGTGGAAACACCGCCCCGCGGCCACAGTCTTGCGCTCAAGGACCGGCGGCATCTGGCGCTGACCGGCGTCACGCGGATCATCAGCTGTGACGAGACAGCGGCCGTGCTGGAAACCCCGCTGGGCAACCTGACCATCGGCGGGCAGGAACTGCAGGTCAGTGAACTGTCGGTGCACAGCGGGCAGGTGCAGCTCTCGGGCAAAATCGAGTACATGCAGTATGCCGAAAACCGTCAGTCGGGCGGCGGTCTGCTGGCCCGCCTGTTCCGCTGAGATGGCGGCGGCACCCGCCGCAGCGGCGGTTCTGGGGGATCTTCTGTGGTGCCTGGGGCTGGGATGCCTGCTGGGAGCGGGCCGCCAGCTGCTGGGCCTGGTGCTGGGGGAAGGGCCGGTGCGCTGCTTTTGCTGGGATGTACTGGCTTTCGCGGCTGCGGCTTTCCTGGTATGCGGATTCTCGGCCGGTGTCAGTGCCAGCGGCCTGGCGCGCTGGTACATGGCCCTGGGCATGCTGGCCGGGGCGCTGGCGTGGAACGGCACCGCAGGGCCGGCCATCCGGCAGCTGCTTCATGCCCTGGGGTGGGGGCTGTTGTGGCCTTTCCGCACCCTGGAGCGCCGCTGCCTGGCACCGATTCACCGGCGGCTGACCCGGGCCATACAGAGGCGCCGGGAAAAGCGCAAACAGAAAAAAGCGGAGAAAAAGCCAAAAAACGGAAAAAAGCAGTTGCAAAAGCCGTCGAAAATAGTATATAATTAACCATACGTAGTGCTGTGCGCCGTATACGCACGAAACCGCGCAATTTGAATGGAAGGGGGGCATCCCGATTATGCACAAGCGTCATGGGCTGCTCCCGCGGTGGCTGCTGGTGGCTGCTTTTCTGGCACTGTGCGGATACCTGTTCGTCAGCCTGATACACTATCAGGTCTCGATCGGATCCAAACAGCAGGAACTGCTCAGCGTCCAGAGCCAGCTCAGCAACCAGCTGACGGAAAACGCGGAACTTTCCAACACACTGGACCAGGGCGATGATGCCATCATCGAGCGGTATGCCCGCGAACAGGGGTATGCCAAACCCAACGAGCGTGTCTTTGTGGATATCAGCGGTAAATAAGTGCGGAACTCAGGATTCAGCGGGGGCGCTTTGCGGCAACCCCTCTGCATAAATCAATCAAAAGAAAAAGGGGTATTTTAGTTTGGCATTACAAGTTGGGGATATCGTCGAGGGCAAGGTAACCGGAATCAAGCCGTTTGGCGCGTTTGTCTCTCTGCCGGAGGGCAAGACCGGTCTTGTCCACATCTCCGAGGTTTCCTACGAGTTCGTGCAGGATCTCTCGGCAGTGCTCGAGGACGGGCAGACGGTCAAGGTGAAGGTGATTTCCATCGCACCGGACGGCAAGATCGCCCTGTCCATCAAGCGCACGCAGCCCGCGCCGGAACGCGGAGCCCGGTCCCAGCAGGGGGGCGGCGCCCGCCCGGCCCATCGCCCCAAGCGTGAGGAAAAACCGCGTGTCTGGCAGCCCAAACCGGCAGCACCTCAGGGCGAGATGAGCTTTGAGGATATGATGGCACGCTACAAATCCCGCAGCGAAGAAAAAATTGCCGATCTGAAGCGTGTGACGGAAAACCATCGCGGTGGTTATTCCCGTCGCCGTGGCTGATCTTAGGCACACTACATGGAACAACACAGCTCTACCCTGACGGTTCCCGCCGCCGGGGTTAGAGTTTTTTTGTAAAAATGTAAAGGGAAAGGAACACTATGCCCACACTGTATACCTTGGTTGCTCCTTGCTTTTTCGGCACCGAATCCACGCTGCATTTCGAGATCAAGCGTCTCGGGGCGCAGAACATTCAGGTCACCGACGGCCGCATCGCCTTTCAGGGCGGGGCGGATCTGATTGCGGCAGCCAACCTGAACCTGCGCACGGCGGAGCGCGTGCTGGTGCAGCTGGCTTCCTACCGGGCCATGACCTTCGATGAGCTTTTCGACGGCTGCTACCGCATTCCGTGGGAGGAACTGCTTCCCGCCGATGCGGCTTTCCCGGTCAAGGGCTCCAGCCTGTCCAGCCAGCTTTCCAGCGTGCCGGCCTGCCAGAGCATTGTCAAAAAGGCCATTGTGAAGCGGCTGATGGCCGGTCATAAGACGGGCAGCCTGCCCGAGACCGGCGACGTGTACAAGGTCCGTTTTGCGCTGCGCAAGAATCAGGTGGAGATCTACCTGGATACCTCCGGCGACGGCCTGCACAAGCGCGGCTACCGCAGGAACGCAACACTGGCCCCCATCAAGGAAACGCTGGCGGCTGCCATTGCCGACCTGGGGCGGGTGCGCCGGGACAGCCTGGTGCAGGACCCCTTCTGTGGCTCCGGCACACTGGTCATTGAGGCTGCCCAGAAAGCCCTCAATCTGGCACCCGGTCTGCGCCGCCGTTTTGCAGCGGAGCATTTTTCCTTTGTACCGGCCCAGATCTGGAAGGAACAGCGCCAGAAAGCGCTGGAGGAGGTGCGCCGGGACGCAGCCTTTGAAGGTGTCGGCTACGACATTGACCCGGCAGCCGTGGCACTGGCCAATGCCAATGCGAAGCTGGCCGGCGTGGGGGACCGCTGCCGTTTCGAGGCGGCGGACGTGAAGGATTTTACCCCTGCTTCCAACGCCACCGTGCTGACCAATCCGCCCTACGGGGAACGCCTGGGTGACAGCACCGAGGCGGCCTCCCTGGCCAGAACGCTGGGACAGGTGTGGCAACGCCATCCCGGGCAGGGGCTGTATGCCATCACGGCCGATGCGGAGTTTGAACAGCATTTCGGCAAGAAAGCGGCCCGCCGCCGCAAAATTTACAACGGCATGATCCCGTGCCAGTTGTATATGTACTTTGAACAGCCCAAGAGGTAAACGTGTATGGAAGATCTGAAACTGGCGATTTTGATCGATGCCGACAATATCTCGCCCAAGTATGTCAAGGTGATCCTTGATGAGGCGGCATCCTTCGGGGTGGCGGCCTGCAAACGCATCTACGGCGACTGGTCCGATGTGCGGCTGAAAAGCTGGAAGGATGCCCTTTTGAACAATTCCATCATCCCCATCCAGCAGTACAGCTATACCACGGGCAAGAACGCCACCGATTCGGCCATGATCATCGATGCCATGGACCTGCTTTACGGCGGCAATCTGGACGGGTTCTGCATCGTCTCGTCGGACAGTGATTTCACCCGTCTGGCCGCCCGTCTGCGGGAGGCGGGCAAGCTGGTCATCGGCATGGGGGAGAGCAAGGCGCTGGGCCCCTTCGTCAAAGCCTGCGATCAGTTCAAATATCTGGACCTGATTCTCGATCACGGCGAGACGGAAACCGCCGATCCCGTTGCCCCGGCGGCGGAGACCGATGCCCGGGCCAATGCGGGGGATGATACGGCCATCAACCGGGAATCCATCGAGCGGATTGTCCACGGCCTGATCGGCGAGATGGACGATGGTACCGGCTGGGTGCGTACCTCCCGGGTGGGCGACCAGCTCATCAAGCGGTACCCCGACTTCGACGTGCGCAACTTCGGCTCCAAGAGCCTGAACAAATTCCTGGCCTCCTTGCCGGAGATGGAGGTGGAGGAACGTATTCTCTCCAACGGCAACCCGATCCAGTTCGTGCGGGTGCGTCCGGCCCCCAAAAAGACAACACCCCGTCGAACCGGCAGCAAAAAAACGACCCGGCGGGCCGGTTCCAAGAAAAAATAAGAACAGCGCAGCCATCCGGCTGCGCTGTTTTTGCTATTCAGATCACCAATCCGCCGTTCTGTCCGATGACCTGCCCGGTAATGTATCCGGAAGCCTCGTCGGCCAGAAACACCAGGGTGCGGGCGATTTCTTGGGGCGTGCCCAGCCGTCCCACGGGTGTCTCCTCGGCCAGGGCCGCGCGGTCCTCCTCGGAAAATCCGGCCATCATGTCAGTGTCAATGACACCGGGAGCCACCACATTGACGGTGATGCCGCTGGGCCCTTCCTCCTTGGCCAGCGCCTTGCCGAGACCGATCAGCCCTGCTTTGGCGGCACTGTAGGCGACTTCACAGCTGCCGCCGGTCTGGCCCCACATGCTGCTCACCAGCAGGATGCGACCGTATTTGCGGTGGATCATGCCGGGCAGAGCGGCCCGGCATGCGTAAAAGGCTCCGTCCAGATCCACCGACATGATGCGGCGCCAGTCCTCATCGGAGGTATCGGTGAAGAGTTTCTGCTGGGCAATACCGGCGTTGCAGACAAGAACCTGCAGGCCGCCCAGTTCCTGTTCGGCGCGCCGCACCGCCATGGCGACCTGGGCCGGGTCGGCAGCATCGGCACACAGGGCCAGAAACTGACGGTCGGGAGCGATCTGCCGGGCCTTGGCCAGTACCTGTTCGGCGGCGCTGCCGTGATGGTTCCAGGTGAAGGCAACGTTGTAGCCCGCGCGGGCAAAGGCCAGCACCGCGGCGGCGCCGATGCCGCGGCTGCCGCCGGTGATCAGTACACTTTGTTTCATCTTATTTCTTCTTCCGTTTCTCGCGCAGCATGGCAAAAAAATCCTGCAGCAAGGCCTGCGCTTCCTCCTGCAGAAGTCCCTGTTCAATCACAGGATGATGATTGAAGGGGAGTGCAAACAGATCGGTCAGACTGCCGCAGCAGCCGGCCTTGGGGTCCCGGGCACCATAGACAACCCGCCGCAGCCGGCTGTTGATGATGGCGCCGCTGCACATGGGACAGGGCTCCAGCGTCACAAAAAGTTCGCACTGCCACAGCCGCCAGCCTCCCAACGCCTTGCAGGCGGCGTCAATGGCCAGCAGTTCGGCGTGGTAGGTGGCGTTCTTGCCGCTTTCCCGCAGGTTGTGTGCCCGGGAGACGATCTCGCCATCCTTGGCAACCACGGCCCCCACCGGGACTTCCCCCAGGGCGGCGGCCACCCGGGCCTCCTCCAGGGCTGCCTGCATCAGCTGTTCGTCGGTCATGGATTCCTCCTCAGTGGCTCAGAAAAACGGTGTACAGCAGCAGGAAAATGACGGTCAGGGTGTAGGCAGGGCTGCTGAAGACCTCCAGCACATCCACACCGGGACGAAGCCCGGCCCCGAAACGGAATCCCTGCTGCCGGGCATGGTAGATCAGCCACAGACTGAACAGCGGGAAGAACAGCAGGACAAAAAGTTCCACCCCGAACGACATGCTGGAAGGAGCGTAGAAACGCAGATACAGGCTCAGGAAAGCCAGACAGTTGTTGGTAAAGTGCAGCAGCATGCCGGGCAGGATGCTGCCGGAGCGCTCGGCCAGCCAGCCCAGAAAGATGCCGCAAACCAGAGCGGTCAAGCCCTGGATGGGATCCAGATGCAAAAGGGCAAACAGAAGCGCCGGCCCGAAGATGGCGGCCGCACTGCCACAGGGACGCAGCAGGCCCTGCAAGGCCCCCCGGAAGAACAGCTCTTCCGCAATGGCGGGCATCACGCAGAGCACAAGGAACTGGACGGCCAGTTCCAGCCCGCCGCTGGGCAGGATGCTGGTGGAAACCTCGATGCCCAGCAGGTTTGTCAGCAGGGCACCGGCCAGATTGGCGGCGTTGGCAATGCCCAGAAACACGGGCAGACAGAACGCAGGGCTCCAGGGGGCGGGCAGCGTGATGCGCAGGTCCCGGGAGGTCAGCCGGGTCAGATACAGCATACACCACAGCGGAATGGCTATGGCGCCGATACCGATGAACAGCTGCAGCAGCCCGATGGTGACATCGGAAAAGCCCACCGGCTTGCTGAGGCTGGCCCCCGGCTGAAGAAGGCCCAGCAGCGCACTGACACCGGCATACAACAGTGAACGAACCAACAAATAAAATATCGCGGCGATGGCACACCAACTGGCGGCACCGCGCACTCCCCGTGATCTAGCCATTCCCTCATCCCTTACACATAGGCTTACATTGTATTGTCACAATATACTGCTATCATAACACACTGCCGGGTTGTGCGCAATTCTGACAATAAAAAAAGACCCAACCGGTGTGCGGGCCGGTAAGGTCGTGGAGGGAGAGAGGAGCCAATGGGATTCCTGCAATGTGCGTTGCAGCCATTGACTTTCTGTTACTATCATAGTACAGTATAAACGTGAAGTAAAGTACAATTTTTTCATACGAAAGATGAAAATGATTCACTCATGGGAGGGGCTTATGACACTGACGGACTGCCAGATTCTGATGATGGTGGCTCAGCTGGGCACCTTTGCTGCTGCGGCGGAACAGATGCATCTGACGCCGTCCGCCATCAGCCATGCGGTTTCGGGCATGGAGGCAGAGTGCGGTTTTCCGCTGTTTACCCGCACCAAAAGCGGCGTGACGATGACGGCAGCAGGGGAGAGCCTTTTTCCCTCCATCCGCCGGATGCTCAACAGCAGCGAATTGCTGGACCAGTCCATTGCCCAGATCAACGGCATGCATAAAGGGGTGCTGCGGCTGGGGGTATTCAATTCGGCCTGTGTGACCTGGATCCCGCAGCTGGTGCCGCCCTTCCAGAAGGAGTTCCCGGGCATCGACGTGCAGCTCTATCAGGGGTCCTACGCCGACATTGCAGGCTGGCTCAAGAACGGTGTGGTGGAACTGGGGTTCCTCTCCAATTCCAGCGCCAAGGATCTGGATTTCGAGCCGCTGTACGAGGATCCGCTGGTCTGCATCGCGCCGGCGTCCTACAAGCCCAAGCGGCCGGGCTGCGTGTGGGCGGAGGAACTGCAGGGACAGCCCTTTGTCAGCCAGCAGGCGGACCTGGATGCGGACATTCAGAGCTACTTCAAAAAGAATGATCTGCACGTGAACAGCCGGTGCTATATTGTGGACGATCAGTCCATGATCGCCATGGTTTCCTGCGGGCAGGGCCTGGCTATCATGCCGGAACTGATGTTCAAGCGGGGAACCGACCACAGCGGCTGCCAGGTGCTGCGGCTGGAACCGGCGGCGGGGCGCAACATCGGGATTGCCTGTCTGTCACGGCGGGGACTGTCCCCGGCAGCCAGCCGGTTCATCGAGCATGCACGTGCTTATGCAGGGACGATGAAATGACCGTGGGAGTACACTCCCACAAGGGCTTTTCAAAACCGATCAAAAAGAGTATAATAAGATGTTAAAGAGCCAAAAGGGGGAAGTACCATGCCCGGCGATCTGCATACCCATTCGACCTTTTCCGACGGATCGACGCCGGCCGGAAAGCTGCCATTTCTGGCACGCTGCGCGGGAATGACGCACCTTGCCATCTCCGATCACGATTCCATGCAGGGAATCCGGTATGCCTATGCCCATCCCACCCAGGAGGGCGTGCATCTGATTCCGGCGGTGGAGATGACGGCCTACGACTATGAGCGTGCCCACCGGGTGCATCTTCTGTGCTACTGGCCGGATGACTGTGCACCGCTGGCGGAGTTCTGCGATATGATGGCGGAGCGCCGCAAGGTGGCGGTGCTGCAGAGCTGCCGGGAACTGGAGGAGATCTGCCCGCAGTTCCGCACGGAGGAAGCGCTGGAACTGGCCAGGGACAGCGGTACGCTGTTCAAGGCCCATGTGATGCGGGTGCTGTGGCAGTACGGTCTGGCGGACGGCATGTACAACGACGTGTACCGTTCTCTCTTCGGGCTCAAACCGGTGCGCGGACGCATTCTGCACACGCCGCGGTATGAGCCGGTGGACGATGTCCTGGAACTGATCAAGGCCTGCCGCGGCGTGGTGGTGCTGGCTCATCCCAGTGTATACCACAGCATGGAGCTGGCGCGGGAGCTGATCCGGGCGGGCCGCCTGGACGGCGTGGAGATCGACCACCCGCGGAATACCCCGGACGACAAAGCGGAACTGCTGCGTCTTGCCCGGGAAAACGATCTTCTGATCACCGGCGGCACCGATTACCACGGCCTCAATACCGTCACGCCGCGCCCGGTGGGCGCTTTTGCCACGCGGGACGAGCAGATCGTCCGGCTGGAAACGCTGGCCAAGGCACGTAAAATGTCCAACAAAAAGGCAAAATAACACAAAGGAGCATCTTGTATTATGACGTATGTTTACAACAATAAGGGCACCTGCTCTGTCCGTACCGAAGTGGAACTCAACCCGGATCACACCATTGAAGCTGTCCGTGTGCTGGGCGGCTGCAACGGCAACCTGAAAGGCATCTCCAGCCTGCTCAAAGGCATGAAGGCGGAGGACGCCATCGCCCGCATGGAGGGCACCACCTGCGGCAACAAGCCCACCAGTTGCCCGGACCAGATCGCGCAGGCCCTCAAGGGCGCCCTGGCTTCCCTGTAATCTGCAAAGGAGCCCTGTATGGATTGCTTCCATTATCCGCTGGATACCGAGACGTTGCTGCGCAAAAAGCGCCGCCTGCGCCGGGAACTGCTGGCGCAGAATCCCCATCCGCTGCATAAAAAGATTGCAATTCTCGGCGGGTCCACCACCAATGAGGTGGCGGATCAGCTGGGGCTTTTTTTGCTGCAATACGGCATTGAGGCGGAGTTCTATCAGAGTGAATATGCCCAGTACTGGCAGGATGCCATGTTCGGCACCCCGGAACTGGATGCCTTTGCGCCGGATGTGATTTATGTCCACACCAACTGGCGCAACCTGACGGCATTGCCCACCACGGCGGATACGCCCGAGCAGATTGAGGGGATGCTGGAAGACCAGTATACCCATTTTGAGACCATGTGGCAGGCGCTGGAACAGAAGTTCGCCTGCCCGGTCATCCAGAACAACTTCGACCGGCCCAACTACCGGCTGATGGGAAACCGGGATATCTGGGACGTGCATGGCCGTTCCAACTTCATCAGCCGCCTGAACCAGAAGTTCTATGCCTACGCGGCAACCCACGAGCATTTTTATATCAACGACATTGACTATCTGTCCGCCGACTATGGTCTGACGGCCTGGGGGGATGCATTCTACTGGCACATGTACAAATATGCCATGTGCCTGGATGCCATTCCGTCGCTGGCGAACAGTGTGGCCAACATCATCAAATCGCTGTACGGCCGCAACAAGAAGGCTCTGGTGCTGGATTTGGACAACACCCTCTGGGGCGGCGTGGTCGGCGATGACGGCGTGGACGGTCTGGCCATCGGGCCGGAAGTGCCGGAAGGCCAGGTCTATGCCGAGTTCCAGAGTTATTGCAAGGCCCTCAAATCCATCGGTGTTGTCCTGGCGGTGGACTCCAAGAACGATGAATCCAACGCCCTGGCGGGCCTCAACCATCCCGATGGTGTGCTGCGGCCTGACGACTTTGTGTCCATCAAGGCCAACTGGGAACCCAAGGACCAGAATCTGAAAGCCATTGCCTCTGAACTGAACCTGGGCGTGGACAGCTTTGTGTTTGCTGACGACAACCCGGCGGAACGCGCCATCGTGGCGGCCCAGGTGCCGGGGGTGGCTGTTCCGGTGCTGGACGGTGCCGAGAACTATATCAAAATGCTGGATCACGGCGGGTATTTTGAGGTGACCGCCCTCTCCCAGGAGGACCTCAAAAAGACGGAACTCTATCACCAGAATGCCCAGCGTGCGGCGGCCCAAGCTGCCTTTGGCGATTACGGCGAGTATCTGGACAGCCTGGAAATGACCGCCATGATTCATGGCTTTGAGCCGCTGTACATCCAGCGCATTGCCCAGCTGACCAACAAGTCCAACCAGTTCAATCTGACGACACTGCGCTGCACCGAGGATGAGATCCGTGCCATGGCGGAGGATCCGAACCGGCTCTGCCTGTGCGGCAAACTGGTGGACAAATTCGGTGACAACGGTATTGTCACGGTGGTGGCCGGTGAACAGCAGGGGGCAGATCTGCATCTGCGCCTCTGGCTGATGAGCTGCCGTGTGCTCAAGCGCGGCATGGAAGACGCCATGATGGACACGCTGGTGGAGGACGCCCGAAAGCGCGGCGTGACCACCGTGTACGGCTACTATTATCCCACCGCCAAAAACGGCATGGTCCGGGAATTCTATGCCTCTTTCGGATTTGAAAAAGTCAGCGAAGAGGAAAACGGCAGCACGGTCTGGAAGCTGGATGCGGCATCCTATGAACCGCGCCACCCCCACATGAAGATTGAGCGCTGAGCGAAAGGAGCTTGCATGAAGAGAGCCTTCCTGCGGAAAGGTGCCCTTGGGGCGGCGTTTCTGCTGCTGACCGTGCTTGTGCTGACAGCGGCCCGCTTTTTGCTGGTGGACGATGTGCACTCCTATTCCCGTGTGATGCTGCAGGAACTCTACGGGCAGGCAGGGCAGATTGATACCCTTTTCCTGGGGTCCTCCCACTGTTACCGCAGTGTGGACCCGGCAATGGTGGACGAAGCGCTGGGAACCCACAGCTTCAATGCGGGTTCCTCCCAGCAGCTGCCGGATGGTTCCTACTATATGCTGCGGGAAGCGGCCGAACAGAACCCGCTGAAGACGGTGTATCTGGAAATGTTCTATACGGGCTACAACCAGAGTGCGTCCCGTGATGTTCCGCTGGCCTGCTATCTGCTTACGGATTTCATGTGCTGGAATTCTCCGTGGCGGTACCGCTATCTCTGGGAGATGGGCGGCATGGCGGCCATGGCGGACCTGCTTCTTCCCGCCCGGCACGGCATTGCGTCGCCCGGCAGTATGCCGGCGCTCTGGAAGGCCAAGCTGACCGATGGCTATGAGCCGGGCAACTATGCCTATGTGACCTACCCGGCGGAAGGGGAATCCTACCGCGGCAACGGTTTTGTGTATACCGAAGGCGTCGCCCGGGACGGCTATGCCACAGTTCTCAATGTGGACCCGGAGCATCCGCTTTCGGAGTTCGGATGGGAAAATCTGGAACACATTGCAGACTACTGTGAAGAAGCGGGAATCCGCCTGGTACTGTTTACCGCACCGCTGCCAAGCGCCTATCTCAGCAATACCCAGGGATATCAGTCCTATGTGGATGCGGTGCGCCGGTTTGCACAGGAGCATGGCACACAATACTGGGATTTTTCCCTGTACCGGGATCCCAAGGCAATGGACCTGGGCGGCGGGGATTTCTCCGATGCCCATCATCTGAATGGGAGCGGTGCCGAAAAATTCACGGCGCTTCTGTGCGATGTGATCGCCCGCGATGGGGCGGGGGAAGATGTGTCCGCACTGTTCTGTGATACCGTGGAGGAAAAACTTGCCTCCCATGCAGACAACACCATCTTTATGGCGGATGTCTACAGTAAATCATAAAAAGGAGGTCCTGCCATGCTGGCTGTTTCATCGCCAGGCTTTGTCGTTTTTGCGGGATTGCTGGTAGGGCTTTGGTACCGACTGCAACCGAAAAAACGCTGGGGGCTCATGCTGGCCGCCAGCGCCTTGTTTTATCTGTCCCTGGACTGGCAGGGGTATGTAATTCTGCTGCTCTGCTCGCTGCTGGTCTGGCAATGCGCCCTGCGCGCCCGTGAGAAGACGGGATGGTTTGCAGGCGGTCTGCTCTTTGCCTTTGTGCCGCTGCTGATCCTGAAATATTATATCGAGGGCGCCGGAGGACTGCAGGCTATCTTCGGACTGCGCTTGTGGCAGCCGGCCATTCTGCAGCCGCTGGGGCTGGGGTATTTCACACTGCAGCTTGTGAGCTATCTGGTGGATGTGCGTCGAGGAAGGTTACCGGCACAAAAGAGCTTTGCCCGTGTACTTTGCTTTGCATCCTTTTTCCTGTCCATCACGCAGGGACCCTTCAATCGCTATGGGGAGTTGATGCCGCAGCTGGAGGCACCCACCCGCTGGTCGGGAGAACGGGCCTGGCAGGGCGTGATGCGGTGCTTCTGGGGATACTTCAAAAAAGTTGTGGTGGCGGACCGCGCCGCCGTGGTGGTGGCAGCGGCGTTCGGCAATCCCGCAGCCTTTGACCGCACCCAGCTGCTTTTTGCGGCGCTTTTGTATCCCTTTCAGCTCTACGCGGATTTTTCCGGCTACACGGATATCGTGCTGGGTGTGGGGCAGATGCTGGGACTGTCGCTGCCGGAAAATTTCCGCCAGCCGTTCCTGTCCGCCACGGTCAAGGAATTCTGGTCGCGCTGGCATATGAGCCTTTCCCGCTGGCTGAAAGATTACGTGTATATTCCGCTGGGCGGCAGTCGCTGCAGTGCTGCGCGGCGCGATGCCAACCTGGTGCTGACCTTTTTGGTCAGCGGAATTTGGCATGGTGCCGGTTTTACCTATATGCTCTGGGGATTCCTGCACGGTCTGTTCCAGGCCCTGGAGGATCATCTTCCCTGGCGCCGCGCCATCACAAAGGGCCGGGCGCGCCTGGTGGGGATCGCAGGTACATTCTGTATCTTCGCTTTTGCCCTTGTGATCTTCCGCGCCGACAGCCTGACCAATGCGGCCCAGTATTTTTACGGGATTGTGCATAACGGCGGGCATGATGTGTTGAGCAATTACTGGGAACTGGGTCTCACCACCCGTCAGGAGCAGATTTTTCTGTTTGCCGGTGTGCTGATCCTGATTGCATCCGATCTGCTGCAAGAGTTCAGAGTCCCTGTGCTGAAAAAAATCGGCGCTGCTCCGCGCCCCGTGCGCTGGGCTGTGTACGAGGTGGCCATCTTTGCTTTTCTGCTGATGGGCTACTTCCTGGGCGGCGGTGGATTCCTGTACGCGCGCTACTGAAACCAAAACAGCACCCTGCCAAACCGGCAGGGTGCTGTTTTTGGATATGGATGGATCAGCGGTCGGGTTCACAATCCAGGATGGAAGGAATGTTCGCCCAGCATTCCGCCTGACCGGTGTACATTTCATGAAACCAGGCCACGGCCTCATCCAGGCCCTGCTGGTTGCCCTCAAATTCCCGGCTCTGGATTTTTTCCTCCGCCGTATGTTCGATACTCCACGGACCGGGCCAGACGTAGGCGGTCAGGGATTCGAGCTTCTTTTTGCCGCTCTCGTCGGCGGGGTCCGGCTTCTTGCCCGGAACAATGACATAGCGCATACCGCCCTCGGCCCCGGAATAGGAATTCCCGTTGTGAAACCAGTGATAGATCGGAAAAGCGTCCAGCATAGATCAAAACTCCCTTCACCTGCAAACCGGAAAGCGCTGTTTCTACAGGGTATTATATCGGATTTCCCGCCGCTTGACAATAGAACCCACAAAACGCCATTGACAAACCGGCGCCTTTGCGGTACAATAACTAAGTCATGCGGGATTAGCTCATCCGGTAGAGTGACTGCTTCCCAAGCAGTAGGTGGCGAGTTCGAGACTCGTATCCCGCTCCAAAAACGCCTTGCCGTTGGGCAGGGCGTTTTCCTTTGCGCGCGGGGAAACGGGAAAAGTTTCGCTCCCAGAAGAAAAAACTTGACAAACGACGTTTTCTCTGCTAAAATATTTCAGCAATCGTTCAGATGGCTGCTCCATTCGCACAGGATGGTGAATGCTGGTAGCCGCAATTCGAAGATTGTGATGAGCACATATATCAAGTATGGCTCCTGGAATCATGATCGAGAAAGAGGTGAAATAACCATGAAGAAGGGCATCCATCCGAACTATGTGGACTGCACCATTACCTGTGCCTGCGGCAACGTGATCCACACCCGTGACACCAAGCCGGAGATCCACGTCGAAGTTTGCAGCAAGTGCCATCCGTTCTACACCGGCAAGCAGAAGCTGGTCGATACCGGTGGCCGCGTCGAGCGCTTCAAGCGCCGTTATGCCAACCTCGGCAAATAAGTTTGTTTGCACTGTACCCCAGATGGCGACATCTGGGGTATTTTTGGCTGTCTGAAAGGAATTCCCATGTCCGACTACAAGACCATCCGCGGCGTATCCACCTTCACCTACGAGGAAAAACGCAGCCGTTTCATTGCGACGGCCGCCTTTGCCGACACTGAAGAGAAAGCGCTGGCCGTGCTCAACGGTGTGCGTGCGGCCAACCGCACGGCGCGGCATAATGTCTATGCCTATGTGCTGCAGAACGGGCGCACCCGCTATTCCGACGACGGGGAACCGGCCAAGACTGCGGGCACGCCGGTGCTGGAAGCCATCGGCCACGCGGAACTTTCCGATGTGATTGTGGTGGTGACCCGGTACTTCGGCGGCATTCTGCTGGGAACCGGCGGTCTGGTACGGGCCTATACAGCGGCGGCCTCCGGCGCATTGCAGCAGGCGGAACTGGTCAGCATGCGCCTGGTGGTGGACTGCAGCCTTCAGGTTCCCTATGGGCTGTTTGAGCAGGCCCAGCGGATGATCGCGGCATCCGGCGCCAGACTGCAGGAACCGGTCTTTGCGGATGCGGTGACCTTACTGTGGCGGATGCCCTCCGGTGAGGAAACATCCCTGTGTGCCTCGCTGGCGGAACTGACCCGCGGTGCGGCACAGGTGGAGGTTTCGGCGCCTGCCTATGCGCCTTTTTGAAAAAAATCTGAAAATTCCGGCAAAAATAAAGTCTTTTGCGTGGTTTTATCGTACTTATCTATAGAGACCAAAGAAAGGGGGCGGATCTTTTGACGATTCGAGAAGAAACCGAGGCCATTGAGCGGCAGACGCTCAGCCGGTATGCGACGCTCAGTGAGCGCAGTCGCGGCCGCCGTATGGAGGAAAAACCGGACCCGATCCGTCCGTGTTTTCAGCGGGACCGGGACAGAATCCTGCACTGCAAGGCGTTCCGGCGCCTCAAACAGAAGACCCAGGTATTTCTCTCACCGGAAGGGGACCACTACCGGACCCGGCTGACCCATACGCTGGAAGTCAGCCAGATTGCCCGGACCATTGCCCGGGCACTGCGCCTCAACGAGGACCTGACCGAAGCCATCGCTCTGGGTCATGATCTGGGACATACTCCCTTTGGTCATGCAGGGGAGCGGGCGCTGAACCGCCTGTGCCCCGATGGGTTTACCCACTACCGGCAGAGCCTGCGGGTGGTGGATTACCTGGAAAAGGACGGCAAAGGGCTCAACCTGAGCTGGGAGGTCCGCAACGGCATTATCACCCATACCACAGGCACCTGGGCCCGCACACCGGAAGGCTGTGTGGTGCGCCGGGCGGATCACATCGCCTTTTTGAACCACGACATTGAGGACGCGGTGGAGGCTGGTGTGCTGGACCCGCGTCAGATCCCGGCAGAGGCGACGGCCATTCTGGGCAATACCAAGTCCCGGCGCATCACCACCATGATCGCTGACCTTGTGGAGCACAGCCAGAACGGGCGAATCAACTTCTCCCCGGAAGTGGAATCTGCCTATGCGGTCCTGAAGGATTTCATGTATTCCACGGTCTATGTGGACCGGGAGGCGAAGCGGGAAGAGAAAAAGGTGGACAAGCTGATCGAGGGACTGTACGAGCGACTGTGCAGCGATCCGGATCTTTTGCCTAATTTCTACCTGCAGATTGCCTACAACGAAGGTGTGGACCGCGCCGCCACCGATTATATCAGCGGCATGAGCGATGAATTTGCCACACGGTTGTTTGTGGAATGGTTCGTGCCCAAAAAGTGGCAGGTTCTGTGACGCCGTTTCAGGCGTAAAGGAGGTGGAGCGGATTGATTCCACAGGAATACATACAGGAGGTTGTGCGCCGCAACGATATTGAGGAAGTTATCGGACAGTATGTGCATCTGCGCCGCCGCGGCAGGACGCTGAGCGGGCTGTGTCCGTTCCACAATGAGAAGACGCCCTCCTTCGTGGTGTACCCCGACACCCAGAGCTTTTATTGCTTTGGCTGCGGTGCGGCAGGGGATGTTATAAACTTTGTGCGTAAGTACAATAATCTGGGGTACGTGGAAAGCGTTAAACAGCTGGCGTCCCGGGTGGGAATGCCGCTGCCCGAGGAGGAGGACCGGGAGGCACGCGCCCGGCAGCGGCTGCTGGAGATCAACCGCTGCGCCGCACGGTATTTCTACGAACAGCTCAACGCCAAAACGCCGGAAGCGGCCCAGGCCCGGCGTTACTGGAAGGAAAAGCGCGGGTTGTCCGATGCGGCCATCCGGCGGTTCGGCCTGGGATATGCGCCGGAAGACTTCGGGGGGCTTTTGCACTATCTGCGGCGCCGCGGTTTCCGGGAGGATGAGCTGGAACACTCCGGCCTGATCAAGCGCAGCGCCAAGGGCAATCTGTACGATATCTTCCGCCACCGGGTGATGGTGCCCATCATCGATGTGCGGGGTTCCATCATCGCGTTCGGCGGCCGTGTGCTGGACGATTCCAAGCCCAAGTACATCAACAGCCCCGAAACGCTGGTATACCACAAATCCAGAACCCTGTTTGCGCTGAACGTGGCCAAGAAATCAGCCAGCAAGCGCTATATCCTCTGTGAAGGATACATGGATGTCATCTCGATGCACGAGGCGGGATTCGATACGGCGGTCTGCGCCTGCGGCACCGCCCTGACGCCGGAACAGGTGAAGCTGCTGAGCGAGTATGCCGACGAGGTGATCCTGAGTTACGATTCCGATGAGGCAGGGCAGAAGGCCACCGAGCGCAGCCTGGGACTGTTTGCCAACAGCCCGGTGAAGGTCAGCGTGCTGAGCTACCAGGGGGCCAAGGACCCAGACGAATTCATCAAAAAGTACGGCCGGGAACGTTTCGATATGCTGCTCAACGGCACGGCCAACCCCACCGAATTCCAGCTGAAAAAGGCAAAGGCAAAATATGATCTGCGCAGTGATGACGGCCGGCTCAGCTATATCCGGGAAGCCATTGATATCCTTACGGGGCAGAGCGTCACGCCCACAGCCCGGGATGTCTATGCGGGGCGCCTGGCGGATGAAACCGGGGTGTCCAAACAGGCAATCCTCTCCCAGCTGCAGGGGGCTTTGCGGGCAGCCGACCGGCGCAGTCACCGCAGGGAACAGAAAGAAATGGCCCAGAAGGGGATTGCGGCGGATATCCGCATCCCCTACACCCAGGGCGGTGACGCGGCCCTGGGAGCAGCCAGCGCCAGCCGCCAGCTGGTGGCGGCGCTGCTGCAGGATCCCGATGAGGTGCCCTATGTGAAAACGCGGCTTTCCATGGATACGATCCTGCTGCCCGAAATGCAGCAGGCACTGCAGGCAATCTTCCGCTGTGCGGAGGAAAAGCAGCCGGTCAACCTGACTTCATTGCAGCAGTTGCTGGACGACAAGGCGTTCCAGCAGGTGGCACTGGCCCAGGCACAGAACCACGACCAGAAACTGGCGCGGCAGGATATTGATATGTATCTGGAGCGGCTGCAGAATGCCAAGCCCATCAGCGAGCGGGTGGCCGGCACCAGTGATGACCAGTTCCTGAACTTTTTCGCCAACGTCAAAAAGGAAAAGGGCGTACAGGACCCTCCGCCGGAAAACGACGGGTAAATCCTGGACAGAGAGCCTCTCCCCGTGTGGAAACACACCGTTTATCAATAGAAAACCAAAAGGAGAAACGTACTTATGGCAGAGAAAAAAGATCCGATTCGCGGTTTGATCGAAACCGGCCGCCGCAATGGCAAGCTGACCAACACCGAGATCGGTGATGCGATGGAGGAAAGCGGCCACGTTCTGGATGTGGAGCAGATGGAAAAGCTCTACGAGGAACTGGAGAGCAACGGCATTGAAGTGGTGGATGACGATACGTCGGATGCGGGTGTCGCCCTCACTGAGGACAACGTGGACGATTTTGAGGACAGCCTCAACACCGACGGTATCACCATCGATGACCCCGTCAAGGTGTATCTGAAAGAAATCGGCCGGGTGCCTCTGCTGACGCCGGAGGAGGAGATCGATCTGGCCCTGAAGATTCAGGCCGGCGGTCCCGAGGGGGAGAAGGCCAAGCAGCGGCTGAGCGAAGCCAACCTGCGTCTGGTGGTCTCCATCGCCAAGCGGTATGTGGGACGTGGCATGCAGTTCCTGGACCTGATCCAGGAGGGCAACCTGGGCCTGATCAAGGCGGTGGAAAAGTTTGACCACACCAAGGGCTTCAAGTTCTCCACCTACGCCACCTGGTGGATCCGCCAGGCCATCACCCGCGCCATCGCCGACCAGGCCCGCACCATCCGGATCCCGGTGCATATGGTGGAGACCATCAACAAGGTGAAGAAGGTCTCCAGCCAGCTGCTGCATGAGTGCGGCCACGATCCCAGCGCCGAGGAAATCGCCGAGCGTCTGGATATGTCGGTGGACAAGGTCCGCGAGATCATGCGGGTGGCCCAGGAGCCCGTGAGCCTGGAAACGCCCATCGGTGAGGAAGAGGACAGCCATCTGGGCGACTTTATCCCTGATGACGACGCGCCGGTCCCGGCGGAAGCCGCCAGCCAGACGCTGCTCAAGGAGCAGCTGGCCGATGTGCTCAAGACGCTGACCCCCCGTGAGGAAAAGGTGCTGCGTCTCCGTTTCGGCCTGGAGGACGGCCGTCCCCGCACGCTGGAGGAAGTGGGCAAGGAGTTCAACGTGACCCGTGAACGCATCCGCCAGATCGAGGCCAAGGCCCTGCGCAAGCTGCGCCATCCCAGCCGCAGCAAGAAACTGCGCGACTTCCTGGATTGATATTTTGTGAATAACAGTGACAGCCCCGGACGGAAACCCGTCCGGGGCTGTCGTATATGCAGGTATCAGGCAAAAGTCAAGAGTGTGCACGCACAAAAAGACGGGTACAGGGTTGTATAAAATGCCCAAAAGCCCCTGCTGGAACAGTCGGAACGGATTTGTCAAGACGGCGCCGGGGGTGCAAAATCGTCAAAATGCCGAAAATAACCTACACGGATCCGGGCGTATCAAACCGTGCGGAAAAGTTGTAAAAAAGCCCGGAAAAGCCTTGACAATAAGGGTTTTACCCTGTATACTAAATCAGTATCACAAAAATGGAATAGAGCGCCCTAAGGGGATTTTGCCAAAATGCAAAATCCTTGAAATTTGTGAAAAATGCCGAATGTGGCTCCTTTCATGAAGGTCTCTTTGGGATGCTTTTGCCAACTTTGTCAATCTATGGAATAGGAGTGGTCGCGTTTTATGGTAAAGGTCAAGCCCGTACAAAACGGCAGAACGACCCGCATGAGTTTTTCCCGTATCAACGAAGTGATTGATATGCCCAATCTCATCGAGATCCAGAAAAACTCTTACAACTGGTTCCTTCGGGAAGGCCTGCACGAGGTCTTCCATGACATTGCCGCGATCGAGGACTACACCGGGAATCTGGTGCTGGAATTCGTCGATTACCGGCTGGACAAGAACCCCAAGTACTCCATTAAAGAATGTAAGGAGCGGGACGCCACCTATGCGGCGCCCCTGTATGTCACGGCCCGGCTGTTCAACAAGCAGACCGGCGAGGTGAAGGAGCAGGAGATCTTCATGGGCGAGTTCCCGCTCATGACCGATTCCGGCACCTTCATTTCCAACGGTGCCGAGCGTGCCATCGTCAGCCAGTTGGTCCGTTCTCCCGGTGTTTTCTACGGCTCCAGCAAGGACCGTACCGGCAAGGACCTGTTTACCGCCACCATGAACCCCAACCGCGGTGCCTGGCTGGAATACGAGACGGACTCCCAGGACGTTTTCTATGTCCGCATCGATAAAAACCGCAAGCTGCCGGTGACCACGCTGATCCGTGCGCTGGGGCTGGGGACCGATGAGCAGATCCGTCAGTTCTTCGGCAACTCCGAGCCCAAGATCAACGCCTCCCTGGAAAAGGACATCACCCATTCCACCGAGGAAGGTCTGCTGGAAGTGTACCGCAAGCTGCGCCCCGGCGAGCCCCCGACGGTGGAGAACTCCCGCAGCCACCTGAATGCGCTGTTCTTTGACCCGCACCGCTACGACCTGGCTCGTTTCGGCCGCTACAAGATGAACAACAAGCTGGCGCTGGCCCGCCGCATTGCCGGCTACAAGGCTGCCGAGGATGTCATCGCCCCCCTGACCGGCGAACTGCTGGTGGCCAAAGGGGAGAAGATCAACACCGCCAAGGCCAACGAGATCGATGCCGCCGGTGTGACCCGCGTTGTCGTGCTGGTGGAGCGCAAGGGCGAGGAGAGCACGCCTGTCATCGTCATCTCCAACGGCTGCGTGGATGCGAAGCCCTTCTTCAGCTTTGATGTGGAGGCCGAGTGCGGTATCAACGAGCGCGCCAACTTTGCCGAGATCCGCAAGATTCTCGATGCCACCTCGGACCCCGAGGAACAGAAGGAACTGCTGCGCCAGAACCATGACGTGCTGATCAGCCGCACCGTCACGGTGGACGATATCTTTGCCTCCATCAACTACCTGATCGGCCTGGATCACGGCATCGGTGTCACCGATGAGATCGACCATCTGGGCAACCGTCGTGTGCGCAGCGTGGGCGAACTGCTGCAGAACCAGTTCCGCATCGGCTTCTCCCGCATGGAGCGCGTCATCCGTGAGCGGATGACCCTGCAGAACCAGGAAAACGGCGAGATCACGCCCCAGAGCCTGGTCAACATCCGCCCGGTGGTGGCCGCCATCAAGGAATTCATCGGTTCCAGCCCGCTGTCCCAGTTCATGGACCAGAACAACCCCCTGGCCGAGCTGACCCACAAGCGCCGTCTTTCCGCCCTGGGCCCCGGCGGTCTGTCCCGTGACCGCGCAGGCTTCGAAGTCCGCGACGTGCACTATACCCACTACGGCCGTCTGTGCCCCATCGAGACCCCTGAAGGCCCGAACATCGGTCTGATCTCCTACCTGGCTACCTACGCCAAGATCAACAAGTACGGCTTCGTGGAGGCTCCCTACCGCCGCGTGGACAAGGCCACCGGCGTGGTGACCGACGAAGTGGTCTACATGACCGCCGACGTGGAAGACGAATACATTGTGGCGCAGGCCAACGAGCCGCTGGACGAGAACAACCGTTTCGTCCGTTCCCGCGTTTCCGGCCGTCACCGCAATGATATCCAGGAGTTTGAGGCCAGCCAGGTCGACTTCATGGATGTTTCTCCCCGTATGATGGTTTCCGTGGCCACGGCCTGCATCCCGTTCCTGGAGAACGATGACTGTAACCGTGCTCTGATGGGCTCCAACATGCAGCGGCAGGCTGTGCCTTTGATGGTTACCCAGCAGCCCATCGTGGCCACCGGTATGGAATACAAGGCTGCTACCGACTCCGGCGTCTGCATCCTGGCCGCCCATGACGGCACGGTGGAATACGTGGATGCCGAGAAGATCATCGTCCGCTGCGCCGATGGTTCTGCCGACACCTATGAACTGATCAAGTTCATGCGTTCCAACCAGGGCAACTGCAACAACCAGCGTCCCATCGTCCAGGTGGGCGATGTGGTCAAGACCGGCGATGTGCTGGCCGACGGCCCCGCCACCAAGAACGGCGAGATCAGCCTGGGCAAGAATGCGCTGGTCGGCTTCATGACCTGGGAAGGTTACAACTACGAGGACGCCGTCCTGCTCAACGAGAAGCTGGTGCGTGAGGACGTCTACACCTCCATTCATATTGAAGAGTATGAGACCGAGGCCCGCGACACCAAGCTGGGCCCCGAGGAAATCACCCGCGACATTCCCAATGTGGGCGACGATGCCCTGAAGGATCTGGACGATCGCGGCATCATCCGCGTGGGCGCCGAGGTCAAGACCGGCGACATTCTGGTGGGCAAGGTTACCCCCAAGGGTGAGACCGAGCTGACCGCCGAGGAGCG
>ERZ1090865.85-NODE-85-length-62674-cov-13.436209_pt1 | contig 62674 bp, 67 predicted proteins | sample MGYA00478478_ERZ1090865 | MGnify/ENA primary metagenome ERZ1090865 (study PRJEB33644, sample SAMEA5815715) | chicken gut metagenome | biome: Chicken; feature: Gastrointestinal Tract; material: Caecum | place: Ireland | collected 2019-01-01 | study: A study of the... | reverse complement strand
TTTTATTATGAAATCCTTGAGAATAAGCTGTCAACTTTTTTTATACCACACCAGAACGTAAGATCCATGCATATCTCAAAAAGCTAAAAGCGCTTGGCTGGGAACCTCCTGTCGTTGCCTCATAAGATTTCCAGTTAAGTTTAAAAAGACATTAAAATTTATCAGGGAGTAGTCTGCGCTTTTTTGGCTACCTGAAAGTTAATGTTTCACAGTAATAGTCTGGATAAAAAGAGGGGACCGGAGATTCGAAAATCCCCGGCATTATGAAAAAGTATGAAAAAAGTTCTAGCAAAAGTAACTAATGTATTAGTTATTTGCTATGATTATAGTATAATGAAAGAATATGAAGAAAGTGTGACAAAATGGAAAAAAATAATTTCATAAGAATAAATTAAGAAACAGGAGGAAGTTTCTATGCTGTCATTGGAGAGTGATTACATAAAAGGAGCACATGAAAAAATACTGGAACGACTCTGCGAGATCAATATGGAACCACAGCCGGGATATGGAAGTGACAGATATTGTGAACAGGCAGGAGAAAAGATAAAAGCAGCATGCGGATGTCCTGATGCAGAAGTTTTTTTCCTTGCGGGAGGAACCCAGACCAATGCAGTTGTCATTGATAGTATGATTCAGTCTTTTGAAGGGGTGGTTGCGGCAGATTCCGGACATGTCAGCATACATGAGGCGGGAGCCGTGGAATTTACCGGACATAAAGTGCTGACGATTCCTGGGAAAGATGGGAAAATACAGCCGGAAAATCTGAGAACGTTTTTGGAAGATTTCTGGAAGGATGGAAATCATGAACATATGGTGTTCCCGGGAATAGTGTATCTTTCTTATCCGACGGAATTCGGAACGCTGTACAGCCTCAGGGAACTGGAAGACATTTCAGAGATATGTAAAAAGTATCAGATTCCGCTGTATCTGGACGGGGCACGGCTTGGATACGGGCTGATGAGCAGAGAGTGCGATCTGACACTTCAGGATATTGCGCGGATCTGTGATGTCTTTTATATCGGCGGCACGAAAGTCGGCGCTTTGTTTGGGGAAGCAGTAGTATTTCCGAAACATAATACGCCGAAGCATTTTATCACCAGAATCAAGCAGCATGGAGCGCTGTTTGCCAAAGGCTGGCTTATGGGAGTGCAGTTTGATGTTCTTTTTACGGACGGACTTTATTTCGAGATCAGCAAAAAGGCAGTTGAACTGGCACAGCAGATGAAAGAAGGATTTGCGCAGCGGGGATACGAGTTTTTTATAGATTCTCCGACAAATCAGCAGTTTATCGTGCTGGAAAATAAAGAAATGGAGAGGTTAAAGGAAAAAGTAAAGTTCAGTTTCTGGGAAAAATGTGATGACTCTCATACGGCAGTTCGTTTTGCCGCAAGCTGGGCAGCAACGGAATCAGAGATACGGGAGCTATTTGAAATTCTGGATGAAATGAGAAATTAAGCAGCAGGTCAATGTGTATTCAAAAGGTGGGAAAGAGATGAGTTTAGAGAAAGCAAGACAGGATTATGAATCTTTCAGTGAGGCGGTCAAAGAGATTTTTGGAGAAAGGGCGGAGATTACCGGGCAGGATTATGTTTACGGAGGCAGTATCAATGATTCCCGTAAAATCAGTCTGTCTACCGGAGATCAGATTTTTGCAAAGACAAATACCATAGAAAATCAAAAATTTTTCGAAACAGAGATTACAGGTCTTCAGGCCCTGAGATCTGTTGGTGAAATTGGAGTGCCTGAGATTCTGGGGAGCGGAATCGATCAGGAAAAAGGGATTTCATTTCTTTTGCTGGAGTATCTGGAATGTTCGTCCAAGAGAAAAGATTACTGGACGGAGTTCGGGCATCAGCTGGCAAATCTGCATAAAGCGGAATGTTCCCGATTTGTAAAATCTGACAATGAAAATGACCGATATGGTTTTCTGGAAGACAATTTTATCGGCGCAGGTCCTCAGAATAATACGCCGAAAGAAAGCTGGATAGATTTTTACAGGGAGTGCAGACTCCTGCCGCAGATGAAGGCTGCAGAAAATTATTTTGACCCTGATACCATGCGGAAATTAGACTGTCTGCTGGAACGGCTGGAATCATATCTGGAAGAGCCGGATTTTCCATCCATTCTTCATGGTGATCTGTGGGGAGGAAATGTCATGTGCGGCAGTGATGGAAAAGCATGGCTTATTGATCCGGCCGCATATGTGGGAGATTTCGAAGCAGATCTTGCCATGACGCAGCTGTTTGGAAGCTTCCCGGAGGAATTTTACAGTGCCTACAATGAAATCAATCCGATTTCCGCAGATTATCCGCAGAAACGGGATTTTTATCAGCTGTATCATCTCTTGAATCATCTGAATTTATTCGGAAGATCTTATTTCGGAAATGTCATAAGAATTATAAGAAAATATGTATAGTCCAAGATTTTTTAGATAATTTTATTTTTTGTTTAGAAAATTTTATAGGCAGGAAATTGAATCTCAGGAGGAATCGGGTATAATAAAGACATAGTTTTTCATATATATTTTAATCCTCTCTTTTCATTAATAAAAAAGCAGAAGTCCCATCGGTTTCCGGTGGGGCTTTTCTTGATTTTATAGGATTTTTTTCTGTATCAGATTCTTGACATGAAAATTATCAAGAAGTAGTTTTTACGAAATAATGGAATTCAGGAAGAAAGGCACCAAGGATAATATGCTGAAAAATAATGAATGGATGATATTGAATGCGATAATTTATAAAATTTATAGTATGGATGATATAGACGAAATGCGGATGCAGATCATGAAACAGCTCCGGTATCTGATTGATTTTGACAGTTCATCGTTTTATCTGGCGGCAGGAAGGGAAAATGAATTAGAACGGCCGGTGGGCATCGGATATTCTGTGGAAGATATGAAGGATTATATTAACGAATTTAAAAATATGGATTATTCTAAGGGACTGATGCTTACGGGAAATAATATTTCTTACCGGGAAAGCGATCTGCTTCCAGAGGAAGTCCGAGTGAAAACCCAGTACTATAAAGCAGTCTATGACAAACAAGGATGGCATTTTTCTCTGCATCTCAACATCAGTTATCAGGAACAGTTTCTGGGAGTTATGTCTTTTTTTCGGGAAAAGGGAAAGAAAGATTTTGAATATGAAGATTTATTTGTTCTGGATGTGCTGAAAGAGCACCTGGCTCTCAGGCTTTATAAAGAACAGGAGAAAGCAGAACAAAGGAAAATGACTGTGGAAGAATGTGCATCGTATTATGGATTAAGTACAAGGGAGCAGGAGGTGCTGGGACAGCTGATGCACGATGGAAGTTCGGAGGAAATCGCATCGGATCTGGGAATCTCCGTTAGTACACTGCGCAAACATTGTCACCACATATACCGGAAACTTGGCATCAGCCAGAGGATTCAATTATATGAAATGATAGAAGAATGAAATAGAATAAAAGTTCTATTTTAGGGATGAAAAATAGAACAAAAAGATAAAAAGAGGGAATTGTAAAGCTATATGTGCTTTTATATAATTCTGATTGTAAAGCAAATTGCAGTGAGGCAGTTTTTCATTGATTTGGAAAAGCTGCCTCTTTTTTCGTTCTAAAATATCCGGAATTTTAAATACGATCAGCAAAAGAAAGGAAAGATTGATATGAGAAAAGTAAAAGTGGCAGCAGTGCAGATGTCTTGTGTGTGGAACATTGAGGAGAATCTGTTAAAAGCTGAAGATATGATACGGGAGGCCGCAAAACAGGGAGCAAATATTATATTGCTTCAGGAATTATTTGAGACACCTTATTTTTGTCAGAGACAGGATTTTTCATATTTTGATCTGGCGAAGACATTGGAAGAGGATCCGGCAGTTCAGCATTTCAAAGATATTGCCCGGGAATTAAATGTAGTGCTTCCGATCAGTTTCTATGAAAAAGCAGGAAATACGGCATTTAATTCTGTTGCAGTCATCGATGCGGATGGAAGCGTACTTGGAATTTACAGAAAAACGCATATACCGGATGGACTTCCGTATGCGGAAAAATTTTACTTTACACCGGGAGATACCGGATTTAAAGTCTGGAAAACAAAATTTGGAATCATTGGCGTTGGAATCTGCTGGGATCAGTGGTTCCCGGAATGTGCGAGAGCCATGGCGCTTCTTGGAGCGGAACTTTTGTTTTATCCAACGGCCATCGGTAATGAACCGATTCTGCAGCATGACTCTATGCCGCACTGGCGTCACTGTATGCAGGGGCATGCGGCGGCCAATATTATGCCGGTTATTGCATCCAACCGGGTTGGAACTGAAAAGGACGGAACAGAGATGACATTTTATGGATCATCCTTTATTGCGGATGAACATGGGGAACTGACAGCAGAAATGGATAGAGAGTCTGAGGGTGTGATCACTGCGGAATTTGATCTGGATGAAATCGCAAAAAGAAGAAGAGAATGGGGCGTGTTCCGTGACCGCAGGCCAGAAATGTATCAGATTCTGATGACACATGGCAGATAGAAGGAGGAGAGTGCTATGCAGAAAAAATTTCATTTAATGGATGCGGTAATGGCTGTCATTTGTGTGGTATTCGTAGCAGAAGCGGCGGCTCCTGTGGCGGCAGTCGGGAATTCCCAGTATTTCTGGTGGATTTTCCTTCTGGCAGCATTTCTTCTGCCATATGGCCTGATCGCATCGGAACTTGGTACAACTTACGAAGGAGAAGGCGGCATCTATGACTGGGTTTCCAAGGCGTTTGGGAAACGATGGGGCGGCCGGGTTTCCTGGTACTACTGGATTAATTTTCCATTGTGGATGGCGTCTCTTGCGCTGATGTTCCCGGATACTATCAGCCTGCTGACAGGGAAAACCATGGGAATCATCCCGGCACTGCTCATAGAGCTGTGCTTTGTGTGGATTGTTGTTGTGATCAGCTTTTTCCCTGTCTGTGACAGCGCCTGGATTTTAAACGGCGCAGCCGTGATCAAAATCCTGATTGCGCTGACATTGGGAATTCTGGGAATCTATGGAGCTGTTCACAATGGTATGGCAAATGAATATACACTGCGTTCCCTTCTTCCAAGTTTCGATCTGGACAGTCTGTCTTACATTTCCGTGATTATTTTTAACTGTCTCGGATTTGAAATTGTATGTACCTTTGCCAAAGATATGGATCAGCCGAAAAAGCAGATTCCTCAGGCGATTATTGCGGGAGGACTGGTAATTGCGGTGATTTACATTTTTATGGCGTTTGGAATCGGTGTGGCAGTGCCGACCGATCAGATCAATATGAGCACAGGACTGCTGGAGAGCATTCAGCTTTTGACAGGAAGACCAACGGGAATCATCGTAACCGTGGTTGCCGTGGCATTTTTACTAACCTTGTTTGGAAATATGATTTCCTGGTCGCTGGGTGTCAATAATGTGGCGTCCTATGCGGCAAACCGCGGAGATATGCCGCAAGTCTTCGGAATCCGCAGAGGGAAACATGACATGCCGGTGGGAGCATCCATTATGAATGGTATTGTGGCGAGTCTGATTCTGATCATAGCGCCGTTTATCCCGAATCAGGAATTGTTCTGGTGTTTCTTCGCACTGAATCTGGTCATGTTTCTGCTGGCCTATGTTCCGGTATTTCCGGCGTTTCTGAAATTGAGACGGATAGACGCAGACCGGCCGAGACCGTTCCGGGTGCCGGGAAATCAGATGACAGTCCGCGTGATCGCCGTGGTCCCATGTATTCTGCTGGTGATTTCTATTATATTTACGGCAGTTCCGATGTCGTTTGACGCGGAAACCTTAAGCGGAGTGCTGCCAATCACAGTGGGGGCGGTGATATGTATTATCATCGGTGAATTTATTGTACGTGCAGACAGGAAAGAAATAAAAAAAGGAGATGAAGCGTTATGGCAGGAAGAATTATAAATACAACACCAAAACAGGATGGATTCCGCATGCCGGGAGAATTTGAGGAGCAGGAACAGATCTGGATGCTCTGGCCCCAGCGGACGGACACATGGAGAGACGGCGCCAAACCGGCACAGAAAACATTTATCAAAGTGGCAGAGGCAATCCGCCAGTTTGAGCCGGTGACCATCTGTGTGTCACCGGAGCAGTATGAAAACTGCAGAACCCAGGTTCCGGAATCCATACGGGTCGTGGAAATGACGAGCAATGACGCCTGGATGCGTGATATGGGCCCGACCTTTGTTGTTGACGATCAGGGCGGCATCCGCGGCTGCGACTGGACGTTCAATGCCTGGGGCGGCCTTGTGGACGGATTGTATTTCCCATGGGATCAGGATGATCTGATCGCCAGAAAAGTATGTGATATGGAAGGAATCGACAGCTACCGGACCGAAGGATTTGTGCTGGAAGGAGGATCCTTCCACGTAGACGGAGAGGGAACGGTGATTACCACGGAAATGTGTCTGTTAAGCGAGGGACGCAATCCACATCTGTCAAAAGAAGAGATTGAGGATATGCTCAAAGAGTATTTAAACTGCGAGAAAGTCATCTGGGTTAAAGATGGAATCGATCCGGATGAAACAAACGGCCATATTGACGATGTGGTGCAGTATATCCGTCCGGGAGAGGTGGCCTGTATCTGGACCGATGACCCGGATCATCCGTTTTACAAAGAGGCGAGAGCAGCCTACGAACAGCTGTCCCAGGAAACTGACGCGAAAGGACGAAGACTGAAGGTGCATAAAGTCTGCCTGACAAAGAACCCTGTTCTTCTGAAAGGCGCGGACACCATCGACCGGACAGAAGGCGCGGTTCCGAGAGAGGAAGGAGATACGACGATCGCGTCTTATATGAATTTCCTGATCGTCAACGGCGGTGTCATTGTTCCGCAGTATGGGGATGAAAACGATGCACTGGCGCTGAAACAGATTGGGGAGCTGTTTCCGGAACGAAAAGCGGTAGGTGTAAGAACAGAGGAAGTTGTGTACGGCGGCGGAAATATTCATTGTATTACTCAGCAGCAGCCAAAAGCAAAGAAATGTTAAGTGTCAATTAAATCTCTGTAAATATATCCAAATACCTTGATAATAAATAGTAATATTAATATAATATATCTAACCGGTTAGAATATCGGTCCTCGGAGGGTGTATGGAAATATTCTGCAGTGTCATAAATTCGCTGCAGACTACGACAGCAAGGTATTCACGTAATAATAAACTTGAAACAAATACAGGAGAAGGAAATAAAGATATGATAGAAAATTATCTCTCTCAGTTAAATGTTCCGGACGTCCTGATGGCGGTTCTGTCCGTAACCACGGCGGTTTCCTGCCATTCTAACAGCGGAACGATCCGAAGAAAGATTTACTGCGGATGTATTTGCATTTATATTCTTCTGGTCATTGCACTGACCATCGCATGCTTCCTTGGATATAGTGACAGCGTCGGGGACTATCTGGCGATTTCCATCGGGTGGCTGGTCGGACTGTTTATTGCGGCAATGACAGAAAAGGGATAACCTTACAGAAAGCAGAGGCGTATCACATAGATTTAAAGTGATACGCCTCTTTTCTTTTACATATGTTTCACTGCGTATTTTTCGGCTGCGTGCAGGAGTCTGTAAAGCAGCATGGCGATCAGACACAGAAGAATGATGGACATCATGACCCAGTCCATCTTAAAGACCTGGCTTCCGTAAATGATCAGATATCCAAGCCCCGCTCTGGCGGCCAGAAATTCTCCGATGATCACTCCCACCAGAGACAGTCCGATGCTGACTTTCATCAGGCTGATAAAGAGAGGAACGCAGCTTGGAATCACCACAAGGCGGAGACAGTCGGCTCTTGAGCCTCCCAGTGTCCGGATCAGGATCAGACGTTCCGGATCCACCTTCATGAATCCATGATACAGGTTCAGGATGCTTCCGAAGACGGCGATGGATATGGCGGTGATAATGATGGTTTTCATATTATTTCCCAGCCAGACGATAAGAATCGGCGCCAGCGCGGATTTCGGGAGACTGTTTAATACCACCAGATAAGGTTCCAGAATATCGGCGGCAGGGCGGCACCACCACAGAAGAATGGAAACTCCCAGTGTGAGTATCATAACAAGAAGAAAGCTTGCAATGGTCTCAGCCAGGGTGATGCCGATGTGGAAAAACAGACTCTGGTCTTTCAGCATTGTGTAAAAACACAGAACGACCCGCCGGGGACTGCTGAAAATAAAGCCGTTTAAATATCCTTTTTCCACGGAAATTTCCCATGCGGCCAGGATTGCCAGCAGCAGAAGCACCTGCGCGGCCAGAATCCAGTATTTTCTCCTTTGCAGTGAATGAAGATATTGTTTCTGTGCTTCGGACGGCTCATGTGTCATTGATATCCCTCCACAACTGATTGAAATAATCTTTGAATTCTACGGCATTTCTTGCGTTTTTCGGTGTTTTCTCCGGACAGGACAGATGGATTGGAATGACTGATTTTACAGTTCCCGGACGTTTGGTCAGGACGATGACCCGGTCTGCCATACTGACAGCCTCTGACAGATCATGGGTGACCAGAAGAGCGGTTTTATGTTCCTGTTTAATGATGGTGCCGATATCATTGGAGACATTTAACCGGGTCTGATAATCCAGCGCGGAGAAGGGTTCATCCAGCAGAAGAATATCAGGAGAGAGGGCCAGGGTGCGGATCAGAGCTGCACGCTGCCGCATGCCGCCGGACAGCTGGTCCGGATAGGAATCACGGAAATCTTCCAGGCCGTAAGAAGCCAGAAGGCGCTCCACACGCTTATAGGCAGCAGGATCTTTGATTTTTTGTATTCTAAGTCCCAGGACAGCGTTTTCATATATGGTTTTCCATGGAAGAAGCTGGTCATTTTGCAGCATATAGCCGACTTTTTCTTTGGAAATCACAAGAGGATAGCCGTTGATCAGGATTTCTCCGCTGTCCATGGGAAGGAGCCGGGCAATCAGATGAAGCAGCGTGGACTTTCCACAGCCGCTGGGTCCAACGACCGCAATAAATTCACCGGGTTTTATATGGAAGGAAACATTCTGGAGAGCGGGAGTTTCCTGTTTTAAGGTGTGATACGTATAGGAAACATGATCAAGGGACAGGGCATAAGTCATAGAAACCTCCGAAATCTTTGTTATAATAGAATATGCAGAAAGAGAGAAAATGCGCCGGAGCGGGGGCATGGATCTGCGCAGAATAGAAGGAAAAGGTGAAACAGAAGCAATGAAATATGAACATATGACAGAAGGAATTTTTTTAAGCAGGCCTAACCGGTTTATTGCCATGGTGGAAGCGGAAGGGAGTCAGGCCAAGGCACATGTGAAGAATACAGGAAGATGTCGGGAACTGCTGATTCCGGGAACCAAAGTATTTCTTCAAAAGCACAGCAATCCGGAAAGAAAGACAAAATATTCCCTGATCGGAGTCATGAAGGGCGATGTTATGGTCAATATGGATTCTCAGGCGCCAAACCATGTGGTCAGAGAATGGCTGGAGCAGGGAGGTATCTATCAAAACCCGGATTTGATCGCAGCAGAGCGAAAATACGGCGGCTCACGTTTTGATTTTTATATAGAAGGCGATGGAAAGAAGGCTTTCGTTGAGGTAAAAGGGGTTACTCTGGAGGAAGAAGGGATTGCCCGGTTTCCGGACGCGCCGACAGAACGAGGCGTCAAACATGTAAAAGAATTGATGAAATGTATAGAAGAAGGTTATGAAGCGTATATTATTTTTGTGATTCAAATGAAAGGAACCTGGCGGTTCGAGCCAAATGACAAGCGTCATCCTGAGTTTGGAACCGCACTGCGGGAAGCCGGACAGGCCGGCGTCCACATACAGGCGCTGGACTGCAGAGTCGGCATAGACAGTCTGGTGATTGATCAGCCGGTGCCGGTGGTTCTGGACTAAAGTCCGTCCGCGATATCCTGCAGGATATCCGGATTCAGAATTTTAATCTGGTTTCTGCCGGCGATTTGGAGGGCACCCTGATTCTGCAGACCGGACAGGGTCCGGGACAGGGAAGGACGGGTCGTATTCAGATAAGCGGCCAGTTCACTTCGGTTCATACTCAGGAAGACTGTGTCGGCGCCGGTGCGGTTTTCCAGAAGATATCTGGCAAGTCTCTGTTCCAGTTCTCCGCAGGTCAGAAGATCCAGACGTTCCTGTTTTTGATGATTATCCAGGGCAAAGATGTGGAGCATGTTGAAGATGGCCTGACTGTGATGCTCACAGTTTTTCTCACAGGTGCGGAAGAAGAAACTCCGGTCTGCCGTGAGGATCCTGCAGGGACTTTCTGTCCGGACGGTGTAGCCAAAAGAGTCTTTGTCAAGGAAAACATCGGTTTCGCCGAACAGACTGCCGGCAGAGCGGTATTCGATGTTCATGGGTTTTCCCATATAATTATACTGTTCCAGGATAACGGTGCCTTCCAGAATCAGGTACAGTACGGCAGGTTTGTCATCCGGGAAAATAATCGTCTGTCCCTTTGGAAACGTCAGAGTCTCAGCATGGGAGCAGTAAAGAATCCTCTGGATTTCAGTATCATTTAAATTTTGAAAGAGTAAAGTATCTTTAAGTTCCATTTTTTCATCCTTTTTTTGTGCTTTGTAACATATGTTACAGAAAAAATATCAGTTTGAGGTTATTATATAGCTACAGTCCAGAACAGTAAAGGAGGAAATGAAATGAGTCGGTTTTATAAAGATGACAAAGCAGTGTTGTTAGATGTATTTGAAAAAAATCCGGTATCAGGTCTCAATTTGCTGGAAGCGAATGTTACCGATGCAGCTGGCGAGAAACACGTACCTGTGATCGAGAAAGACGGACAGGATATCATCGTCAGAGTCGGTGAGGTTCCTCATCCAATGATGGAGGAGCACTATATCATGGGTGTTTATATTGAAACAAAGCAGGGCGGTCAGCTTTGCCGGTTCCAGCCGGGAGATGAGCCAAGAGCCGTATTTACTCTTGCGCCGGGTGATGAACTGGTGGCAGCTTATGAGTACTGCAACCTGCATGGTCTGTGGAAAGCAGACGCATAAATTATGTTAAAAAAATAAAGAATTTTAGGAGGCAAAAAAAGATGAAAAAATACGAATGCGAACCATGTGGATACATTTATGACGAGGCAGCAGGTGATCCGGATAACGGAATCGCTCCGGGAACAAAATTTGAAGATCTTCCGGAAGACTGGGTATGTCCGTTATGCGGAATGGGAAAAGAAGTTTTCGTAGAAGTTGAATAAAAACAATTCTGTTTAAGAATCACAACAGCAGGATTTCTCTGGGTTTCAGAGAGATCCTGTTTTTTCTATGTGCCCCATTCTGCAGATTGCCTCCTCTCCTGATTTTTTACACATCAGGAGGTTCTTTCTCCTGGCAAGTCTCCTCCCACGTAAGCTTTTTGACCCGCAGGAGGTTTTTTCTTCCAGCTAGTTTCCTCCCACGTGAGCCTTTTGACCCACAGGAGGTTTTTTCTTCCAGCTAGTCTCCTCCCATGAGGGATTTTCTACTCACAGGAGATTCTTTCTCCCAAATTGCTTCCTCCTGTGCAGATTTTCCAATTTTCTGGATGCTTCTTTACAGAAAAACAGTTCAATTCCTTACTTCTCCCATATTTGACAAAGAGCTTTTTATTTTACAGGGGATCGTACTGCAGACAGGATGAAATTGACAGAAAACGCAGAAGTGATATAAAATAATAAAAAATAAGAAAGGAGATCATTATGGTAAGATTTGCGGTGATCGGAACGAATTTCATCACGGACAGCCTTCTGGAAGCGGGAGCCGAATGTGAGGGATTTAAGGCTCAGGCTGTGTATTCACGAACCATGGAACGGGCCAAAGAATATGCGGGAAAATATGGAATAAAAGATTGTTATGATTCCTTGGAGGATCTTGCGAAAGCCCCGGATATTGATGCAGTCTATGTGGCAAGTCCAAATGCCCTGCATGCATCTCAGAGCATTCAGATGATGGAGGCCGGGAAACATGTATTATGCGAAAAAACCATAGCTTCAAATTCCAGAGAATTAAAAGAAATGCTGGAAGCCGCAGAACGAAATCATGTGGTGCTCCTGGAAGCCATGCGCCCTGTCTTTGATCCGGGATTTGCGGCGATTCAGGAGAATCTTCCGAGACTGGGAAAGATTCGCCGTGCCACGTTCCAGTACTGCCAGTATTCCAGACGATATGACCATTTCAAAGAAGGTATCATTGAAAATGCGTTCAAACCAGAATTATCCAACGGAGCGCTCATGGATATTGGCGTTTATTGTGTACATCCTCTGGTCAAACTTTTCGGGAAACCAAAAGAAGTGTATGCCCATGGGCTGAAGCTTTCCACCGGTGTAGATGGCTCAGCAGTGATTGTTGCCATGTATGAGGAAATGCAGGCGGAACTTCTGTATGCAAAGATTACCCAGTCTGCGCTTCCGAGTCAGATTCAGGGGGAAGAGGCGTCCATGATCATTCGGGAGATACCGGATACGACTTCGATTGAGATTGTGAAGAGAGACGGAACATCAAAAAAAATTGATATCCGCAAGAAAGAAAATAATATGTATTATGAAGTAGAAGAATTTATTCGCTTGATTGAGGAAAAGAAAAGCGCCAGGGAACATAATCAGTATTCTGTCTGGTCTCTTGAAATCATGGATGAGGCAAGACGGCAGATGGGAATTCATTTTCCGGCGGATGAGTAAGGAGAAAATATGTTTGTAGAAGAACGGCATAAGGAGATTTTAAGGCTCCTGAATGAAAATCAAAAAGTACTGGTAAAAGATTTGAGTAAACGATTTCAGGTAACAGAAGACTGTATCCGCAAAGACCTGGCAGCTATGGAAGGACAGAATCTGTTAAAGAGAACATATGGAGGAGCAGTGCTGCCGGACAGTCTGCATCCGGGACACAGCAACCTGGTAGCCAGCAGAAAACATAAAAATGTAGAGCAGAAACAAAAAATTGCCAAAAAAGCGGTAAAATTGATCAAAAACGGGGATATGGTATTTCTGGATACTTCCACAACAAATATTGAACTGGCGGAAGAAATCATAAAGGCGGGGCTGGAAATTACGGTTGTCAGCTGCATGATGGATATTGCGGAAATCTTTCAGACAACAAAGAATGTAAAATTCTTTCTGCTTGGCGGGGAGTTTAACCGTTCCCAGAATGGATTCCTGGGTTCTCTGACTCTTCAGATGATGGAAAATTTCAGATTCGATATTGCGTTTATGGGAGTTGTAGGAGCAGATCCGGAGAAAAATGTCATTATGACATATGTACCGGAAGACGGGCTGATGAAACGGCATGCAGTAGAACGAAGCAGTAAAGTTTATCTTATGATGGAAAGCAAGAAGTTTGGATTCCAGGCAAACTATGTGTATGCGGGATTTGAGGATATCAGCGGCGTGATTTGTGAAAAACAGCCGGATGAATCTACCCGGGAGCGGCTGGAGCTGCGGGAAACAGAGATTATTTAATATGGAGGATATGCCGGATGCCCCATGCAACACCGTCCAGATTATGGTGAAGGGTCACGGCATCTGCGGCAGCTTTGCATTTGGGAGAAGCATTTTCCATTGCAATGCCGATTCCGGCAGCGTTCAACAGATCCACATCGTTGTCTCCATCACCGAAAGCAGCTGTCTGTTCTGGGGTCAGATGCAGATAATCACGGATAAAACGGAGACCGGAATGTTTACCGGCGTCTTTGTGGGAGATTTCAATCAGCTGGGAAACGGAAGACGTAATATAAATATCTTTAGAGGTCTGGGCAAGTTTTGTCCAGATTTCTTCTTTTGTCAGGGGATTTCCAACCACTACATCAATGCTGTCAATCTGCTCCTGGTGTCTGCGGAGAAAAACGGGCATCTGATGGATTGGGTTTCTTGTATCCTGAATATAAGGAATGGCCTGTGGTGCAGCGCCGAATCCTGCCGGATTGCTGACGTAATCTGCTTCCGCGTAAGCTGTGCCATTGATGAAGGCTTCCAATGCCACTGGATAAGAGGAAGAGACTGCCAGAATATCAGAAACAGAGGTTTTTGTCATCTTGTATTCATGCAGACATTTTCCGGTGGGAATATTGTATATAGCTGCGCCATTGGAAGTAATGGCATATTCAATTCCGGGAACTGACAGGACATCCTTTGGAAGTGTATGAAAGGAACGCCCGCTGGCAATGACAATGTGAACTCCCTGCTCAATGGCATGAGATAATGCTTTCCGATTGCCATCGGAAAGTCGGCCTTGAGCGTTTAGTGTTGTCCGATCCAGATCTAAAGCAATGCATTTGATATCCATGATAAGTCCTCCCTGTGTTTTTCCTTATTGTAACTTTTCTAATTTCCATTTACAATAGCTTTGGAGGAAGGAAAAATGGGTTTAACAACATTATGTTATATTGAAAAGGAAAATAAATATCTGATGCTGCATCGGATCGTAAAAAAACATGACATTAACAAAGACAAATGGATAGGTGTCGGAGGACATTTTGAACATGGAGAAAGTCCGGAAGACTGTATGTTCCGGGAAGTAAAAGAAGAAACCGGTCTGGTTCCGGTTCAGTACCGGCTATGCGGAGTTGTGACATTTTTATCGGATATGGGAACTGAAAAAGAAGCGTGGGAGTATATGTTTCTTTACCATATCACAGATTATAAGGGAACAATGAAAGAATGTGACGAGGGAGTTCTGGAATGGATCCCGAAAAAAGACCTTTTGAATCTGGAACTGTGGGAAGGAGACCGGCTGTTCCTGCGCTATATGGATGAGGGAGCGCCATTCTTCTCTCTGAAACTGACTTATGTGGAAGGAAATCTTATGGCGGCGGTTCTGGATGGGAAAGAACTGGAATTTTTTGATCTTTTGAATGAAAAGGGAGAGAAAACCGGAAGAATTAAGGAAAGATCTTTGGTTCATGAGGACGGCGATCCTCACGGCACATCCCATATCTGGATTGTGCGCAGGACAGAAAAGGGATATGATGTGCTGCTGCAGAAACGAAGCACCAATAAAGATTCATTCCCGGGATGTTATGATATTTCGTCTGCCGGACATGTGGCGGCAGGAGATGAATACCTGGAAACCGCAGTCCGGGAAATGCAGGAGGAACTGGGAATTTCGGCAGCAGCAGAAGATCTGAAGCAGATTGGAGTTCATGACGGAATCATCAATGGGAATTTCTGCGGAAGAGAGTTCCGAAATCATGAAATCAGTGCTGTTTATGTGTATGATAAACCGGTGGAAATTGAAGCCCTTTCCCTGCAGAAAGAAGAAGTGGAAGAGGTTATATGGATGGATTATGAAACCTGCCTGGAAAAGATGGAAAAGGGTGAGATCAAACACTGTATCTTTCAGGATGAATTTGAAATGCTGGGAGAATATCTGGGTGAAATACCTGGAAATTGACTTGTATAAACTGGAAAATCATCCTGTAGGTGAAAGGTTAAGGATGGTTTTTCTATCTATTTCAAATGAATATTTTGTAAGCTGCGGAAGAAAGAGTCGAAAAATATCAGACTCTTTCTTTTTTTGCACTATACGCCGGTCGGTCGCTGTACCTGCTGATCATGATTCGTGTGATTTAAATAAAAAAGCCGTCTAATTTTCAGTCTAATATTGAAATTATCTGATTTATCCGGGAGAATTTAAGATAACCGTATGATATTTTGTTAATGTTTGGATAAAACAGGCATTTGCAAAGAGAATGATAATAAGGAGGTTATTATGAGAAAAGAGATGAAAACCGGATTAGCAGCGCTTTCAATCGCAGGGCTGGTAGCATTAGGAAATCAGGCAGATGTCCAGGCGGATACTCCTGTTGAGAATGGAACTGATAATGGACAAAATGCCAGTGAAGTTTCGGAAACGAAGGCAGCGTCTGCTCAGAATATGGAAGAAGCAGAGGAAAACCTGGATGACGCGCTGGATTCACAGGCAGAAGCAGAAGAAAAGGTGGATCAGGCAGAGACGGATTTGAAAGAGGCACAGGATGAAAAAGATGCGATCAAAGAAGAACAGTCAGATCTTTCAGCTTCTGCGGAAGAGGCGAAAGATTCTCTGGAATCTGCCATTAAAGAAGAAAAAGATTCTGCACAGGCTGCAAAAGATCAGGCGGAAGCGGATCTGAAAGAAAGCGAAGAAAAGCAGGAAACGGCGGAAAAGGAAGCAGCAGAGGCAGAAGATAATGTATCAAAAGCAGAGGATAACCTGAAAGAGAAAGAAGAAGCTGTTAAAAAAGCGGAAGAAGAAGGCACCGGGGCGAGTGAAGAAGAAATTGCGGAAGCAAAAGAAAAAGTGGATCAGGCCGCAGAAAAAGTAGGAACGGCACAGAAAGAATATGACAAAGCGGATGCAGCGGCACAGGAAGAGGAAAAGAAGCAGGAAACAGCACAAAAGGAATTTGACCAGGCAGATGCGGAGTATCAGCCAGTGCTTGAAAGGGTAATATATCTTGAAGGGGAATTTAATCGTTTGGTTTTTAAAATTTCTGATTTAAGAGAAGAATATAATGCTATATTAGAAACGATAGAAAGAATGAAACAAAGCGAGTCTTCCTATGATCCGGAAACATATAAGGAAATGATGGAACGGCTGGAAAATGAACTGGAAGAAAAAGGAAAAGAAATCGAGACAATGAAAAATATTAAGGATCCGGTGGAAGACGAGCTTCTCGTTATACAAGAAATTTTTATAGAAAAAGGTGATGTGTGGACTGAAAAATCAGAGGCTTTGGATGCAGCCAAAGATTCTTATGAAAAAGCATCTCAGATAAGAGATGAGAAAAAGTCTGCCTTGGATTCAGCTAAGGAAGAACTGACTGATGCTCAGAAGACTCTGGATGAATTATCAAATAAAGATCTGAAGGAAGCTATGGAAGCGAAAGAACAGGCAGAAGCTGATCTGAAGGCTGCAAAGAACGCCCTTGAGTCTGCACAGAAAAATCTGAAACAAGCCCAGACTGAAACAGAATCCTCCAGGAAAGCCCTGGAAGAAGCCCAGGCAGCATTAGAACAGGCAGATGATCTGACACTGGAAAAAGTGCTTGCAGCCGATGAGAATGATCCATTTTATCAGAAACATAAAGAAACGGTTGATCTGATCAACACGGCGCCGGACAGACTGGCAGAACTCGAAAAAGAGCTGAAAGAAGCAGAAGCGGACATCAAAGAAAAACAGAATGCCCTGGAAGCAGCGCAGAAGAAGAAAGCAGAAGCTGACGCGGACGCGGCAATCGCTATTGCAGACTGGCAGAAATATCTGCAGATTGTGGAAGGAGACGGAGCAGAATATACCAAAGGTTCCGGAAAAGAACTGAATCTGATTGCCAATGGCGGCATGTTCAAATTTGATACTCTGCTTATTGATGGAGTCGAGGTCGAAAACTATGGGATCTTAATGAATTTCGATGAAACCAGTATTATCCTGGAAGGATCTGTTCTGGACAAACTTTCTGCCGGGGCTCATAAAGTAACCTTTAAATACCAATATGGTGAGGTATCCGCAACGATCTACATAAAAGAAGCAGAAGGAACCCAGGATCCGAAACCGGGAGCCGGAGAAGGAACAGAAACCGGAGGAAATATCCAGACTGGCGGTGCTGGAAGCGGCACACAGACCGGAGGAATCATCGAAGCTGGAGGAGCCGGCACAGGAAATGCAGGCGGCTTAAAAGAAACAGGGTCTGTTACCGGTGAGAATGCTGCAGCGCAGACAGCCGGAAGCACAACGACAGGAAAAACTCCGAAGACAGGAGATAAGGGAATCTTTGGTTTGATGGCACAAATGACAGCGGCACTCGGAGCCGTATTTGTACTGGCAGGGAAGAAATTCCGGGATTTCCGCAGATAGAGAAACATAAATAGCATCAGTAAAAAAGAATGAACAGGAATGGTCTTGTTCATTCTTTTTTATTTGCCGGATCCGTCCGGAAACATTTCTCTGTCCAACGGAAAATGGAATATAAAAAATTAGAAAAGTTTTTATTTACTTGAGCAAAGACAAATTTTATAATAGATTCAGAGAAAGAAAAACGAATTCGGGATAACACGGAAGATGGAAAGAGAGCAGAGAGATGGATAAAAATAAGATTCTGAGCTGGAAAAAAAGAGCGGGAATTTGTATCATTATAGCTTTTTTTGGATTGATCATTGCGATTTATATGAAAACTTATTTTTGTTATGCGCAAAAGTATCAGAAGCATAAAAGAGTGTTCGGAGCAACGTATATGACCATGAATAACCAGTTCTACAAGGTCATCAATAATGAGATCAAGCTGCAGGTAGAAGAAAACGGAGATCATTTGATCGCCCTGGATCCGGCGCTGGATTCGGAAAAGCAGAATGAGCAGATCAAGTATCTGGTAAAAAAGGAAGTCGATGTGATCTTCCTGAATCCTGTAGACTGGAAAAAGGTAAAGCCAGGTCTTGAGGCAGCGAAAAAAGCCGGAATTCCGGTGATTGTCATTGATACTCCGGTATATGATGAAGATTTGGTTGATATGACCATTGTGTCAGATAATTATCAGGCTGGTGTACAATGCGCGCAGGATATGATGAAAAAGAGAAAGGGAGCCAATATTGTTCTGCTGACCCATAAAACTACGAAGTCAGGAGAGGACCGCATTCAGGGATTTTTGGATACGATCGAAGGTCATGACGGATATCGGATCATTGATTCTGCGGACACCGAGGGGCAGATTGAGCGTTCCCTTCCAAAAGTAGAAGATATTGTAGAAAAACATGATGATATCGATGTCATTATGGCGCTGAATGATCCGGCGGCCATGGGGGCTCTTGCGGCGCTGGACAGCAAGAATTATAACAGAGATGTTCTTGTATACGGAGTAGACGGGTCACCGGAAGCAAAAAAATTAATTGAAGAAGGCCTGATGACAGGAACATCGGCGCAGTTTCCAAAGCAGATGGGAGATACAGCCATTGAAGCGGCTTATCAGCTCTTAAATGAAAAGACGATTCCAAAAACAAAAGAAATATCAGTGGAAATGATCACAAAAGCTAACATTAGTCAGTTTGATATTAACCGCTGGTAGGGGAGGTGAGGAAGATAGATTTCAAGAATAAGAATTTATATTATTTAAAAATCGGGATGAGTGTGATCAATTTTATGATACTGGCCTTTTTTTCTATTGTTACCGGCTTTACCATTCATTATGTCAATCGGAACTTTTCTGCCAGAAATTTTCTGGAAAATATAACTTATCTGCCGTTGGAGTCGGTCAGAATGACAGTTATCACATTTGTTGCATTTTTTCTTCTGCTCCTGATCATAGAGATGCGCAGCAGGAAAAAAAAGAACGCAATCTTTACTTTTGTAATTTACGGAATGGAACTGCTGCTCTGCCTGATCATTATCCGATGCCTGTATATCGGGTACAACGGTATTATTCTGCTTGTAGTGGCAGATATCGTAACTTCGATTCGTGACAAGCATAACCGTGCGTTGTTTTTAGTGATCATGGGTCTTCTTTATATATTTTCAGATTACAATATTATATCAATATATTTTAAGATGATTTCGTTTCAGGAATTTCTAAATGTCTATAATTCAAATATCAGTATGATTTTAATGGGAGTCCGAAATATGCTGGTATCGCTTAATATATTGGTATTTATTGTGTATATGATTATTCTTATGAGAAATCAGATGAAGGAAAATGCAAGGATTGCGCTGCTTAATATTCAGCTGGAAACAGCGAACGCAAAACTGAAGGAAATGAATGCTCAGCTTCAGGACTATGCCCAGATGCAGGAGAAAATGGGAGAGACCAAAGAACGTAACCGGATCGCCAGAGAAATCCATGATACACTGGGGCATACAATGACAGGACTGTCTGCGGGAATTGATGCGTGTATTGCTATGATTGATTTTTCGGTGGATGAAACGAAAAAACAATTGAATAAGATTTCCAAAGTGGCCAGACAGGGAATTCAGGATATTCGACGATCTGTCAATAAGCTGCGCCCAGATGCCCTGGAGCATCTGAATTTGGAGGCGGCGATGGAAAAAATGATGGAAGAGATGATGGAAGTATCGGATGTCCAGATCCGCTACGAGTGTGAAGTACCTGCTTTGAAATTTAATCCAGATGAGGAAGATGCAATTTATCGGGTTGTGCAGGAGGGAATTACGAATGCGATCCGTCATGGAAAAGCGGCCAACATTGATGTACATATTAAAAAAGAAAACAAGTGGCTGGTTTTATCGATACAGGATGATGGAGTGGGATGTGAGGAAATCAAAAGTGGTTTCGGGCTGATTCATATCCGGGAACGTATCCAGATGCTGAATGGAGAGGTAACTTATGATGGCAGCCATGGATTTCATATAGTTGCAAAAATACCAATACGATGGGGTGAAAATTATGATTAAAGTACTGATTGCGGATGATCAGGAATTGATTCGTCAGAGTCTTCAGATCGTCCTGGAAACGAAAGAAGGAATTGAAGTTGTAGGCACAGCGAAGGATGGACGTGAGGTCATTCAGTTAGTACGCAAGGAAAAGCCGGATGTAATTTTGATGGATATACGTATGCCGGAGATGGACGGTGTCCAGTGTACGAAAATCATCAAAGATATCTATCCCAATATTAAAATCATTATCCTGACGACGTTTGATGATGATGAATTTGTGTTTAGTGCTTTGAAACATGGAGCCAGTGGATATCTGCTGAAAGGAATTTCCATGGATGAGCTGGAAAAAGCCATTCACACGGTTTATAAAGGCGGCGCCATGATCAATCCGGAGATTGCGACTAAGGTAGTGGAGCAGTTTTCAGAGATGGCTCAAAGTAACTATGATGTTTCAATTGAGGCACAGAATGTGGAAGAGTTGACCGATACAGAGTGGGAGATTATTAAATTTGTCGGACGGGGGATGTCTAATAAAGAAATATCCGGCGCAATGAGTTTATCGGAAGGAACCGTTCGCAATTATTTGAGCACGATTTTAAATAAGCTGGATTTAAGAGACCGGACACAGCTGGCAATCTGGGAAGTGCAGTCCGGATCAGGAAAATACAGGAGAAAATAGAGTATGGGCAAGATGGCAGTTTGGTGGAAACGTTTAGTTATAGCAGGGCTGATTCTAAGCATCGGAGGGATATTTCTGATTGCTGCTCCCAAGGAAGAAAAGATTACGCTGACTTTTGGAATGTTTGCAGGAAACCAGTGGGATGTGCCGGATGATGACTGTTATAAGATTATTGATGAGACCATCGAAGAATTTGAAAAGAAATATCCAAATATTGAAATAAAGTATGACAGTGGAATTTTAAAAGAGGATTATTCCGAAGATCTTTCTCAGAAGGCATTAAAAGGAGAACTCCCTGATGTTTTTATGGTGCTTCCGGAAGACTTCAACATATTTTCTTCTGTCGGTGTCTTAAAAAATCTGGATTCTTTTATAAAAAGTGATGCTGGGTTTGATCCGGATGCCTATTATGAAGGAAGCTATGATGCCGGAGAATTTAATGGAAGTCAGTATGCTCTTCCATATGAGAGCGTTCCAACTCTGATGTTTGTCAATAAAACGCTGCTTCAGAAGGAAGGAATCAAGATGCCGGAAAATCAGTGGACTTGGGATGATTTTTATAAAATTTGTCAAAAAGTAACAAAAGACACAGACGGCGATGGAAGGATCGATCAGTTTGGGGTTTATAATTATGACTGGAAAGATGCAGTATTCAGCAATGGAGGAAGATTATTTAATCAGGCTGGCACAGAATGCAATATCACAGCAGATGCAGTGGAAAATGCGATTCTTTTTACCAGAAAGATAAAGGAACTGTCCGGTTATCAGAATCCTACGTCCAATGATTTCGATACGGGAAAGATTGCATTTCGTCCAATGAAGTTTTCGGAGTTTCGTACATATAAGCCATATCCGTGGAAGATTAACAAATATTTTGAATTTCAATGGGATTGTATTCGCCTGCCGGCAGGACCGGACGGCAAAAATGAGACCAGCATGGATCATCTGCTGATGGGAATCAGCAGCGAGACAAAGAATGATGAGATGGCCTGGGAATTTCTGAAAATGCTGACATATAACAAGAACACACAGCAGAAGCTGTTTCAATATTCTCAGGGAATTTCTCCGTTAAAAGAGGTTACGGATTCAGAAGAGACAGAGAAAATTTTTCGGGAAGACATGGGAGAAGATACCGTAGTAAAAGTAGAACTTTTAAATGAAGTAATGGAGCAGGCGGTGGAAACTCAGAAATTCCGGAAATATGATACAGCACTTCAGTTTTTGGATAATGAGGTGGACAGGCTGATGGAAAATGATGAAAATTTTGATGAGAATATTTTAAATATAAAGGGACAGGCTGATGAGATGCTGAATGAGTAAAATGACATTTGTCATATAAAAAGTGGCATTTGTAAATTGTAATTGATGACAATTTGCAGATGTCCTTTTTTTATGGAATTGGTAAGATGACATTGTCAATAAGAAATACGAAGAAGAAAGGAGAAGAGGATGAAAAATCTTGTGTTAGTCAGCCATGGAACGTTTGCTGAAGGCTTGAAGAGCGTTATGCTGATGCTTGCGGGAGAACAGGCGAAAGAGATCATCGCTGTTGGACTTGAAGATGGAATGAGTGCGGAAGAATTTGCAAAGAAATTTGCAGATGCTATCAGTCATATCAAAGAAGAGGATGAGATTATTCTCCTGGGGGATCTGATCGGAGGTTCTCCGTTAACAAACGCTATGGAGCAGATTTCCAATAAAGGAATGCTGGATAAGACCGTGATCTTTGGAGGAATGAATCTGGCAATGGCTCTGACGGCAACACTTATGAAAGACGCGGTAGATATGGACATGCTGAGAGAGAACCTGATCAACGAGGCAAAAGATGCAGTAAAAGAATTTGTAGCAGAACCTCAGGATGATGATGAGGATGATATCTAAGGAGGAAAAGAAATGTCAGTATCATTTTTAAGAATCGACGACCGTATGATCCACGGTCAGACAGTAACAAGATGGTCTTTGGAGTATCCATGTGACGGATTAGTAGCTGTAAATGATAAGGCAGCAACCACACAGGCATTAAAAATGGCATATAAGAGTGCCAGCTCTAAAAAAACATTTGTATGGACATATGAGGCATGGAAGAAGAAATGCCAGAAAGTATTAGACAGCAAGGATAATTATTTCCTGATCACAAAAGATCCAATTCAGATGAAAAAAATCCTTGTAGATGATGGATTTGTTCCAAGTGATGTAAAGAAGGTCATTGTAGGTCCTTGTAATGACCGTCCGGGAGCTGTAAAACTTGGAAATAATCAGTCTATTACCCAGGAAGAAGCAGAAGCTTTGGAAGCAATTTATCAGGCAGGATATGAAGTAGAATTCGCTTTGATCAAGGAAGCATCCATTGGAACCTGGGATAAATTTAGAGGACAGTTTGGTTTTAACTAAAAGAGAGGAGAATGAATTATGACGATCAGTTGGTTACAAGCGGCAATTTTAGGTATTTTTGCCTGCTTATCAAGTATGCCTGGAATGGGAGGTACCTCTATTGGTAACTACACCTTAGGAAGACCATTAGTTGCAGGTCTTGTCTGTGGTATCGTCCTTGGTGATATTCAGGCAGGTGTTTTAGTAGGTGCCGCAATGCAGGTTGTATATATCGCATTGGTAACACCAGGCGGAACCGTATCTGCCGATGTACGTGCAGTATCTTACATTGGTATCCCGCTGGCAATGCTGGCTTTGAATTCTTACGGATTAAGCGCTTCTTCTGAAGAAGGAATCGCAATGGCAACATCTTTTGGAGCCATGGTAGGAACTCTGGGAACTGTATTATTCTATGGAACAGCAACCATCAACCTGGTATGGCAGCATATCGGATGGAAAGCCGTTGAAAAAGGAAACTTTAAGAAACTTTATCTTGTAAATATGGGACTTCCTTGGATTTCACATATTCTCTGCAGTTTCATTCCTGCACTGGTTATGTGTAAATTAGGAGTACCGGTTGTAGAAGCAATCAAAACAGCTCTGCCGATGGACGGACTTGCAATGAAAACACTGTTTACAGTAGGAAGCATGCTCCCTTGTGTCGGAATTGCGATTCTGTTAAAACAGGTTGTAGAAAAAGCAGTAGATTTCATTCCATTCTTCTTCGGATTTACATTAGCAGCAAGCATGGGACTGAATCTGGTATCTGTAACTGTTGTTGCAGGAATGTTCGCAATCATTTACTACAACATTAAGATGATCGGAATCAGGGCAAAAGAAGCAGCGTTAGCTTCCGGAGGCTCTATCGATGATGATGACGATGAGGAGGAAATATAATATGGCAGAGAAAAAGCTATCTAAAAAAGCGTTAAATAAATCATTCCGTAACTGGTATTATGGAAATCTGACATGTTTCTCACAGGAACATATGCAGACATTTGGTTATCTGTGTGCAATGCTTCCTCTGGTGGAAGAATTGTATGACACCAAAGAGGAACAGAAAGAAGCAATGAATACATACACCGCTTTCTTCAATACAGAGCCTCAGGTCGGAGCCGTGATCGTAGGTATCACAGCAGGTCTGGAAGAAGCAAAAGCAAATGGAAATGACGATGTAGACGCAGAGACGATCAACGGTATCCGTGCCGGACTGATGGGACCGATCGCTGGTATCGGAGATTCCCTGGTTGTTGGTACTTTGATCCCAATCTTACTTGGAATTGCCTTAGGATTATCCACAGGCGGATCTGTTGTAGGTCCGATCTTCTACATCATCGCATGGAACCTGATCGTAACATTAGGAATGAAATTCCTGTACACAAAAGGTTATGAACTTGGTGGAAAAGCCGTTGACGTGCTGGTCGGTGAACGAGCGACGGCAATCAGAGAGTCTATCGTAATGCTTGGAACCATGGTTGTAGGATCTGTAGCATCTACATGGGTATCTGTAACAACATCTTTCCATCTGGTAAATGACGCAGGAGAAGAATTCCTGAATCTTCAGAAACAGTTAGATTCTGTATATCCGGGATGCCTGACAGCCGCATTTGTTATCTTCTGCTGGTGGCTGATGGCTAAGAAGAGAGTTTCTCCGGTTGTTACCATGCTGATTTTAGTTGTTATCGCATTCGTTGGAGTTTTAGTTGGATTCTTCAATCCAGGATTAAAATATTAAGAAAGGAAGGTCACAATGACAGTGCAGACGAAACAGCAGCAGTTAAAAGAAATCGAATATCAGACAAAAATGTTAAATAACCTGAAAAAATGGATGCGTAATCTCATTATTTTATCCTCCATCGGAGTTGTAGTCGCATACTGGGCATTAAATCTGCAAAGTGGAATGCCATATCAGATCATAGGGGTGATCGGGGTGATTCTGGCTGCTGTGAGCGTTGTGTTCTGTGCGGTCACAGGCCTTGCTTTTAAGAATGGGAAAGCAAATGTAGAAAAAATCATCAGGATTGTAGAACAGTGACAGATGAGTTCTTTGAACCAAATGATATAAATAAGGGAAAGCAGCGGATCGATTTACAAATTCGCTGTTTTCTTGTAAAATAAAACCAATGAAACAAAAAAGGAGGAAGACATGCTGTACGGTAAGGAATATAAAGCTGTATTCAGCGATATTGACGGGACACTTTTAAACACATCACATCAGATTCCGGAAAAGACCAGAGAGAAAATCATGGATATGAACTGCCATGGAATTCCGTTCGTTCTTGTATCTGCCAGGATGCCGAAAGGAATGAGAGCCATAAGGGATGAACTGGGAAGCCGTAATCCGATGATCTGTTACAGCGGAGCTCTGGTTGTAGATGGGGACGAGAAACCAATCTACAGTGTAGCGCTGAAAGACGGGGAAGCTCAGGAAATCTGCAAAGCGATTCCTGAAATCACACCGGATGTTTCAGTCAATGTATATTCTAATGACAGATGGATGGCAGAAGATCTGAAAGAATACTGGGTAGATCAGGAGATGAAGATTACAGGAGTCAGGGCGGAAGAAGTATCTTTCCAGGATGAAGAGGTAATGAAAGAGGTCCACAAGATTCTTTGTATGGGGCCGGCAGACAGCATCACAGTTTTGGAAAAGAAGCTGCAGGAAAGATTTCCGGATATCCGTATTTATAAATCCAAGGATACATATCTTGAAATCATGTCCATGAAGGCATCAAAATCTGACGCGGTCCATATGCTGGAGCATGTGTTCGGGGTTACAAGAGAAGAGATCATCGCATTTGGAGATGGTCACAATGATATTGACATGATACAGTATGCCGGTCTTGGTGTTGCCATGGGAAATGCTTCACAAGAGGTAAAGAAGGCAGCAGATTATGTGACGGATATAAATGACAGAGAAGGACTTCGGCAGGTACTGGATCAGGCTTTTTCACTCTAAGTGGAAGTTTTGGGAAAAAACAGGGGTTGACAGTATAGAAGAGTCGTGCTATTGTTATACGTGAATTGAATAGTATCTTCAGGGCAGGGTGAAATTCCCTACCGGCGGTACAGCCCGCGAGCCGTAAGGCATGATCCGGTGAGACTCCGGAGCCGACAGTATAGTCTGGATGGAAGAAGATTGAGAAGCGCAAGGCAGATCATATGTCCTGGAATTATTTGTAATTCCAGGATTTTTTTATTCCATAGGAAATCGTGTTGCTATGAAATAAAGATGATCCCTGAAAGCGCGCTGTATATAACTTTATGATGCTAAACTGGCAGAGGAATAAAGAACAGATCCTGAAGATAATTTGGGATCTGTTCTTTTTTTTATCATAAAAAGTTCCTTTTAGAACAGAAAAAGATAAAGGAGATGAAGGCATTTGGAACGAAAATTTATGGAACGGGCAGTCTGGATTGCCAGGAGAGGAGCCGGATGGACCAATCCAAACCCGATGGTAGGAGCCGTCATTGTAAAAGAAGGTGAGATCATTGGAGAAGGATGGCATGAAAAGATCGGTGGACTCCATGCGGAGAGAAATGCTTTAAAAAACTGTAAAAAGGATCCCAGAGGGGCGGATCTCTATGTGACTTTGGAGCCATGCTGCCATTATGGGAAGACGCCGCCTTGCACAGATGCAATCATCCGTAGCGGAATCAAAAGAGTCTATATCGGATGTCTGGATCCGAATCCGAAAGTAGCAGGAAAAGGAGCGGAAATTCTGAAAGATAATGAAATTGAAGTTATGACCGGCATTATGGAAAAAGAATGCAGAGAATTAAATGATGTTTTCTTTTACTATATCCAGCATGATATGCCGTATGTAGCATTGAAATATGCCATGACCATGGATGGAAAGATTGCCACCAGAACAGGAGAATCTAAATGGATTACCGGAGATGAGGCCAGGAGACATACCCACCGGCTGAGACATCGTTATGCTGCGATTATGGCAGGAATCGGAACTATAATTTCAGATGATCCTATGCTGAATGTCCGGCTGGAAAATGGAAACAATCCTGTGAGAATTATCTGTGATTCCCGGCTTCGGATTCCTGAGACGGCAAAAGTGGTAGAGACAGCAAAAGAAATTCCAACGATCATTGCCATATGTTCCGGAGATTTGCAAAAGATCAGACGTCTGGAACAGGCCGGATGTTCCGTCTGGAACCTGCCGGAAGAAAAAGGCCATGTATCGTTAAAAGCAGTCTTAAGAGAACTTCGAAAACAGGAGATTGACAGTGTTCTGGTCGAAGGCGGGGGAATTTTAAATGAGGCTTTGGTTAAAAGCGGCTGCGTTAATTATGTACATACCTACATAGCTCCGAAGATCATCGGCGGGGAATCTGCGAAAACTCCGGTGGAAGGAGAAGGAATTGGGAAATTATCCGAGGCGCTGATACTGGAACATATTAAGATGAAGAAAATCGGCGAGGATGTGCTGCTGGAAGGAAAGGTGAAAAAATGTTTACCGGAATCATAGAAGAACTAGGGAAGGTTGTATCATTAAAAAGAGGAAGCCAGGCGGCAGTTCTTACCATAGAAGGAAACGTGATCTTTGACGATCTTAAATTAGGTGACAGCGTAGCAGTCAATGGTGTCTGTCTGACAGCAAGTCATATCAGCGGAAATGTTTTCCAGGCGGATGTAATGAATGAAACTTTTCACAGAAGCAGCCTGGGAAGCCTGCAGAAAGGCGACCGGGTAAATCTGGAACGGGCCATGGCGGCCAATGGGAGATTCGGCGGTCATATGGTGGCAGGCCATATTGATGCAGCAGGAGAGCTGATCAGCAAAAAGAAGGATGACAATGCCGTCTGGTTTACGGTCAAAGCGCCGCCGCAGGTCATGCGTTACTGTGTGGAAAAAGGTTCCATTGCATTGGATGGAATCAGTCTGACCATTGCGGAACTGGGAGAGGATACCATATCAGTGTCTATGATTCCTCATACGATGGAACATACAAATTTTGCCAGTAAAAAGATCGGTGATCGAGTCAATCTGGAAAATGATATGGTTGGAAAATATGTGGAAAAATTATTGCAGACTCCGAAGGAACAGGAAAAAAAGACTTCAGGGATTACGATGGAAACTCTGCTTCGTGCAGGGTTTTAGAAGGGAGACAGAAACATGAAAAAAATTAACAAAGTTGATGTGGTCTGCCAGGCAGTTACGCCGATGCCGACCAAATACGGAACATTCACAGCCCATGGATATGAAAATCCAAAAACAGGGGAACACCATATTGCGCTGGTAAAAGGTGACATTGCAGACGGTGAACCGGTCTTATGCCGTGTTCATTCTGAATGCCTGACAGGGGACACCTTTGGCTCTCTGCGGTGTGACTGCGGAGAACAGCTGCATCAGGCGCTCCGTCAGATCGAAGCGGAAGGAAGAGGAGTCCTCCTGTATATGCGCCAGGAAGGAAGAGGCATCGGCCTGATCAATAAACTGAAGGCATATGCTCTCCAGGATCAGGGAATGGATACCGTTGAGGCGAATCTGGCGCTGGGATTTGATGAAGACCTTAGAACCTATGACGTGGGAGCCAGTATTTTATGGGATCTGGGAGTAAGAAAACTTCGTCTTCTGACCAACAATCCAACAAAAATCGAAGGATTAAGCGAATTCGGACTGGAGATTGTGGAGAGAGTTCCGATTCAGATAGAACTGACAGACTATGATCAGAAATATATGAAGACAAAGCAGGAAAAAATGCATCATATGACCACATATAAATAAAAGCAGAAAAGGAGATAAAAATGAGAGTATTAGAAGGAAAATTAGTAGCAGAAGGCATTAAAGTCGGAATCGTTGCGGCAAGATTTAATGAATTTATCGTATCGAAACTGGTATCCGGCGCTCTGGATGGTCTGAAAAGACACGATGTGAAAGAAGATGACATTGACGTAGCATGGGTTCCGGGAGCTTTTGAGATTCCGCTGATTGCTGACAAAATGGCGAAAAGCGGGAAATATGATGCTGTTATCTGTCTTGGAACTGTAATCCGCGGAGCAACCAGCCACTATGATTATGTGTGCAATGAGGCGTCCAAGGGAATTGCCCAGGTATCTCTGGCAACCGGCATTCCGGTACTGTTCGGTGTTGTGACAACAGAAAATATCGAGCAGGCAATTGAGCGTGCCGGAACAAAGGCAGGAAATAAAGGTTATGACTGTGCGCTGTCTGCAATCGAGATGGTACAGCTGATCCGTCAGATTGAAGAATAGAAGGTGTCTGCAATGGAAAAATACTATCTGGGATTTGATGCGGGAACACAGAGTGTAAAAGCCGCAGTCTATGATGAAGACATGAAATGTGTGGCATCCTGTGTGAATCCCACAGAACTTTATTATCCTCATCCTGGATGGGTGGAAATGGATGCGGACCAGTACCTGGAAGCGGCGGCAGCCGGGATCCGGGGATGTACGGAACAGATGAAGAAAATGGGGAAAGATCCTGCCGGAATCCGGGCTGTTTTTGGAGATGGTATTATCTGCGGAATCGTAGGTGTGGATGAGAATTTTCAGGCAGTCACGCCGTATATCAATTATCTGGATTCCAGAACGCAAAAAGATGTAGAAGAATTATGCGCCAAAAATCTGGACATCTGGGCAGAAGAAACGGGAAATCCACAGCCAAACTGTATGTTTCCGGCTATGTTTGCCCGCTGGATGATGAGAAACTGTGAGGAATATAAAAAACGCGGAAAAAAGTTTGTTCATAATGCGCCGTATATTCTGGCCCATCTGGCAGGCCTGAAGGCAGAGGATGCGTTTATTGACTGGGGCACTATGTCGGGATGGGGTCTTGGATATTGTGTTCTGGAGAAACGATGGTCCAAAGAACAGCTTGAGATCCTGGGAATTCCGGAAGAAATGATGCCTGCGATAAAAAAACCATGGGACATCATCGGAAATCTTACAGAAGAATTTGCTGAAAAAACAGGACTTGCTGCCGGAACTCCAATCTGCGCGGGAGCGGGAGATACCATGCAGTCCATGATTGGATGCGGTGTTACAGAGACAAACAAGGCTGCAGATGTTGCCGGAACCTGTGCCATGTTCTGTATCGCAACAGACGGGATTAAGCCGGAACTGAGCCGTCCGGAAAACCAGCTGATCTTTAACAGCGGGACTCTGGAAAATACATATTTCTACTGGGGATATATACGGACTGGAGGTCTGGCGCTTCGGTGGTTCCGTGATAATGTATGTGGGGAAACTGGAAATGGCGCATATTTTGATGAACTTACTAAGAAAGCTGAGCAGGTGCCGGCAGGATCCAATGGTGTGCTGTTTCTTCCATATCTGACAGGGGGAATGGATGATATGCAGGATGTATCAGCGTGCTTTTTGAACATGACGATGGATACAGACCAGGGAATCTTATGGAACGCCGTTCTGGAAGCCATTGGCTACGACTATATGGGAGTGACGGACGCCTATAAGGGAGGCGGTATTATCCCGGATGTGATCACGGTAACAGAAGGAGGTAGCAGATCCGGAAGATGGAACCAGATCAAAGCTGATATGATGAATTGTCCGGTCGTAACATTGGAAACGGCAGAAGGAGCCGTGCTGACGGATGCCGCAGCGGCAGCTTATGCAGTGGGAGATATAGGGGATCTGAAAACCGCATTTGAAAATAACCTGAAGGTGAAGGAAACTTATAAGCCAAGACCTGAAAACACTGTGAAATATAGAAAGATTTATGACATGCAGAAAACACTGATTCGAAAAGATATGAGTCAGGCGTTTCGCGTGATGAAAGAAATCACAGCATTGTAGATAAAAGGGCATTTTGCCAAAATCCATGGACAGGAGAGCGGATTTGGCGGAAGCCCTTTTTTCGAAATGTAAAGTTGACAGAGAGGGAAAATTTGTTTATTATATTGTTATAACAATATAAAATGAAGGAGTTTCTTGTGAAAAAATTAGATACATCCAGAGGCGCTGCGCCGCTTTATCTGCAGATCAGCGCCATATTAAAAGAGAAAATATTAAAAAAAGAATATGATTACGGCGATTACATTCCAAGTGAGACAGAACTGCAGAAAATGTATGATGTCAGCCGGATTACAGCGAGACAGGCCATTCAGGAATTAGAAAAGGATGGAATGGTACAGCGGGCCAGAGGAAAAGGAACTAAAGTAATCTATCAGAAGCAAATTGAGGAATACCTGACCAAAATCCGAAGTTTTACCAATGAAATGCTGGACAGGAATATGGAACCCGGCACAAGATCGGCGCATCTGTCGATTGAGGAGGCCAGTCCGGAGGTGGCAGAAATTTTCCATGTGGATCCGGAAACACCGGTGTACCGGCTGGACCGAATCCGTACCGGGGATGGGATTCCGATCGTTGTATTTCGAACCTATCTGTCTCTGAGATTAAATCTGCCGTTAAAGGATGATCTGTATAAAGGAAGTCTGTATGAGATACTGGAAGAAAAAGGATGCGAGCCGGTCAGCGTAACGGAAAAATTTGACTGTATGATGCCGGATGAAGAACTGTGCGCCAGCCTGGAAATCGGGAAGGAACAGCCTATTCTCCGAAGAATCCGTATTTCCTATGACGCAGACCATAATATTGTAGAATATACCATCGGATATTACCGGGGCGATCGTTATGCATATTATATTCAAATGAAAAAATGAGTTGACAAATGACGGAACATGAATTAATATAATGTTATAACAATAGATAAGAGAGCACAAAATAGAGTGTTCTTTTATTACAGGAGTAATTGTTATATCATTCTAACGATATAAATAATAAAGGAAGGAGGCATTATGGAATATTATCCGGGGCTTGATATCAGTACGAAAGAGGATGTGCTGGGTTTTGTTTATGGAGAAGGTGTTTATGGTCCGGTGCCGGAGATTCGAAGACTGGAAGATATCAGACAGTCATTGGAAGATCCGGATTGTGACGGACCGGAGGAATTATATTGTATTTCCATGGATGTAGGAAAGAAAGAAGACAGAGACGAGATTGTAAAAAGGAACTTATTATTTGGTGCGGTAACATATGCTGAAGGAAAGATTGGTGACGGACCGGTTCGGTCTCAGGGACATATTCATGCGGTAAGCCCATCCTGCGGAAGTTCTACACCCGAAGTGTATGAAATATGGGAGGGAGAGGCAGTGATCTATATGCAGGAATCGGCAAAAGACGATGCGGGGAACTGCTATGCGGTTCACGCAAAGGCAGGAGAAGTTGTCATTGTTCCGCCCTTCTGGGCACATGCAACGATCAATGCAGATCCTGAAAGAAAGATGACATTTGGAGCATGGTGTGTAAGAGATTATGGATTTGATTATGATGATATCAGAGAGCATCATGGAATTGCTTTCTTTCCAAAATTCCAGGATGGAAAACTCGTATGGACAAAAAATACAGCATATAAAACAGGGAATCTGGTGGAACAAAACGCAGGGAACTACAAAGAATTTCGGATAAAACCGGGAAAACCTATCTACACCCAGTTCCAGGAGAACAAAGATATGTTTGAATTTGTAACACAGCCGCAGAAATACAGCGGTATCTGGAAAAATTACCGGCCTTAAGGAGGATGACAATGGCAAAATATGATTTATATCCTGAAATTAAAGTAAATCAGTACAGCGGAGCCTGGAGAGGATATCCGCGGATCGTAGAAGAAATCAAAAAAAATATCCGGAAAGAGAAAACAATCATTGCAGTTGAGAGTTATATTGGTGTACATAATGAAGAAATTAAAACGAATCTGGTGGACGCACTGCAGCCGGAACTGGAAATTTTCGCGGATGATCTGGCGTTTGACGGAGATGTGATCACGGAAATGGTCAAGCGGAATCTGACCGATGACAGGGTATTCGGTGTAATGTCACATCAGACACTGGATGAGTTTTACGATAAGGGATCATTGTATCAGGCAGGGATGCAGATAGAACAGGCAAAAGGTCTGGTGGTTATTTACGGAACAGGTGCCTCTCTGATTGCAGAGGCTGATATCCTGATTTACGCAGATCTTGCCAGATGGGAATGTCAGTGCAGATACCGGGCAGGGGGAACTAACTGGAAAGTATCCAATGAGGAAGAAGATCCATTAAAGAAAAATAAAAGAGGATATTTTTTTGAGTGGAGAATCTGTGACCGCTTAAAAGACAATCTGTATCCGAAGATTGATTTTCTGCTGGATACCAATGTGCCGGATGATCCAAAGATGATTTCAGGAGACGATTACCGTTATGGGCTGTCTCAGGCAGTGGAACAGCCGTTTCGGCTGGTTCCGTATTTTGACGCCAGCGTATGGGGCGGCCAGTGGATGAAGGAAAAATTTCAACTGGATCCGGACGCAGACAATTTCGGATGGGCGTTTGACGGTGTGCCGGAAGAAAACAGTCTTTATTTAAGATATGGAGATGTAAGGGTGGAAGTACCTGCTCTGAACCTTGTGCATCAATTTCCAAATGAACTGCTGGGTCCAAGAGTTCACAGCCGTTTTGGAAGGGAATTCCCAATCCGGTTTGATTTTCTGGATACAATGGAAGGAGGCAATCTGAGTCTTCAGGTTCATCCGCTGACTGAATATATTCAGGACAAATTTGGAATGCACTACACGCAGGATGAAAGCTATTATATTTTAGATGCAGGCGAGGACGCAGCGGTATATCTCGGGGTAAAAGATAACATAAAACTGAATGATATGGTCGAAGATCTTAAAAAAGCTCAGGAAAAAAGTGAATATCGGTTCCCGGATGAGAAATATGTAAACCGTTTTCCGGCGAAAAAACATGACCATTTTCTGATTCCGGCCGGAACAGTTCACTGCGGCGGTTCTAATGTTGTGGTTCTGGAAATCAGCGCGACTCCGTATATTTTTACATTCAAATTATGGGACTGGGGACGGATCGGTCTCGACGGAAGACCGCGGCCGGTACACATTGAGCACGGAAAAGAAAATATCCTGCTGGAGAGAAGTACCGAATGGGTAAAAGAGAATCTGATCAACCAGATTCAGGATATATCTGAAAATAGTGTTCATAAAGAGGAACGTACCGGACTTCATGAACTGGAATTTATTGAAACCAGGCGTCACTGGCTGAAAGAAACCATTGAGCTGGAGACAAAAGGAAGCGTGAATGTTCTGAATCTGATCGAAGGGGATGCCGCATTGGTGGAAAGCACAGACGGAAGTTTCGAGCCTTATGAGGTGCATTATGGAGAGACATTTATGATTCCGGCAAAATTAGGAAAATACAAGATAACACCTTTGGAAAATGAAACTGAAACATTCCTCGGTATTATCCAGGCATATGTAAGATAAAATCTGTCTTCCTCTTGCGGGCTTTGTTTTTCAGTGCCATAATATATCTTAAAGAACTTATGATAAAGGAATGAGAAACATGGCAAAAGCTGATAATGATTTTACAAAGGGAAGTATTCCGAGAAATATCCTGAGCATGGCGCTGCCCATGACCCTGGCGCAGATCATCAATCTTCTGTACAATATTGTGGACCGTATCTATATAGGCAGGATTCCGGTCGAAGGGACGCTGGCGCTGACCGGACTGGGACTGACATTTCCAATCATTACGATATTAAGCGCATTTGCGAATTTATTTGGCATGGGCGGAGCGCCTCTCTGCTCCATTGCAAGAGGAAGAAAAGATAACAAACGGGCAGGCGAGATCATGAGATGCTCCTATACCCTGCTGGTGATCACGGCAGTCATTTTAACGGTGGTATGTCTGATTTTCATGAAACCGCTGCTGTACGCATTTGGAGCCAGCGATGCAATTTATCCATATGCCAGAGATTATCTGAGGATTTATCTGCTGGGAACGATCTTTGTGATGATCAGTCTGGGAATGAATAACTTTATTAATTCTCAGGGATTTGGAAAAATGGGAATGATGACAATTCTGTGTGGAGCCGTGGCTAATATTATTCTGGATCCGGTTTTCATTTTTGGGTTTGGCATGGGGGTTCAGGGTGCGGCCATTGCAACTGTGATTTCCCAGGGATTGTCAGCAGTCTTTGCTCTGAAATTTTTAAATAGTTCTAAGGCAATTTTAAAATTGAATCCAATAAAATTTTATTTTAATAAAAAACTGGCAGGGGAGATTACCGCCATGGGAATATCAGGTTTTACACTGGCGGCGACCAATGGAGCCGTTCAGATTGTATGCAATGCTCAGCTGCAGCAGTTTGGAGGAGATCTTTATATCGGAGTCATGACGATCCTGAATTCCGTGAGAGACATTCTTACCATGCCGGTTACGGGAATTACCAATGGCGCACAGCCGGTGCTTGGATATAATTATGGAGCAGGAGAATTTGACAGGGTAAAAAAGAGCATAAAGTTTATGACATTTTTCTGTCTGGCCTATACGGCGCTGGCATGGCTTTGCGTAATTCTGTTTCCAGAGGTATTTATCCATATCTTTAACGGAAGTGCGGATTTGATGGATGCGGGGATTCCGGCACTGCATATTTATTTCTTCGGTTTTATCTTTATGACGCTGCAGTTTGCGGGACAGTCTACATTTGTAGCATTGGGAAAGGCGAAACAGGCGACATTTTTCTCTATTTTCCGCAAAATCATTATTGTGGTTCCGCTGGCTGTAATTCTGCCGTATATAGGAAATCTTGGTGTAGACGGAGTCTTTTTGTCTGAACCGATTTCTAATTTTGTGGGCGGTGTGGCAAGTTTTACGACAATGATGCTGACGGTCTGGAGAAAACTGGAACCGAAGCAAAGAAAAAAATAAGAAAAAGTTTGGAAAGGGCTTCTTTACGAAGAAGCCCTTTTCCTGTAATATAAGAATAAGAATGGAGGATGAAAAGATGGATCAGGAAAAAGTCTTAAAATTACAGGAAATGATAGATGACAGCCACAGGATCGTCTTTTTTGGCGGAGCCGGGGTGTCTACGGAAAGCAATATTCCGGATTTCAGGAGTACGGATGGTTTGTATAACCAGACGTATAAGTATCCGCCGGAGGTTATGGTAAGCCACACCTTCTATGTACAGCATACAGAGGAATTTTATGAGTTTTATAAAAATAAGATGCTGTTTCTGGACGCAAAGCCTAATAAGGCTCATAAGAAGCTCGCGGAACTTGAGAAAGCAGGAAAGCTGACTGCTGTTGTGACACAGAATATTGACGGACTGCATCAGAAAGCGGGAAGTCATAAAGTATACGAACTCCACGGAAGTGTCCACAGAAATTATTGTGTCAAATGTCATAAATTTTTTGACGCAGAATATGTGGCAGCAGCTGACGGAGTGCCGCATTGCGACGCCTGTGGAGGGGTGATCAAGCCGGATGTAGTCTTATATGAGGAAAGTCTGGACGGCAATGTCATGCAGGGAGCGATCAATGCGATTGCAGGTGCCGATATGCTGATTATCGGAGGAACTTCTCTGGTAGTCTATCCGGCAGCGGGAATGATTGATTATTTCCGCGGGAAATATCTGGTCGTTCTGAACCGGGATGCCACATCAAGAGATAAACAGGCAGATCTCTGCATTACAGATCCGATTGGCGAAGTCCTGGGACAGATAAAGGTAAACAAATGAAGAAAAAAGATTTCATACTGATTGGAATTGTTTTTTTGATCGCACTGGCAGGATTTGGGTTCATACGCTGGACTCAGCATGACGGAACTCAGGTTATTGTAACGGTAGATGGGGAAGAAGTGTACCGCACAGATCTCTCAAAAGATCAGACTTATGAGATTCCGGTGGAGGAAGGAACGAATGTCATGAAAATCCAGAATGGAGAAGTGACGATGAGTAAAGCGGACTGCCCGGATCAGATCTGCAGAAATCATGCGGCCATCAGTCAGACAGGAGAGACGATCGTCTGCCTGCCTCACAAGGCAGTCATAGAGATTACTTCAGAGACAGGAACCACAGAATTGGATGGGATTACACAATAGGAGGAAGACATGGATGCAAAAAGAATAGCGGCAGACGGACTCTTTCTGGCTCTTGCACTGGTTGTTTCCTATATTGAAGTGCTGATTCCCATTCCGGTGGGAATCCCGGGTGTCAAAATCGGCCTGGCCAATGCTGTGATTATGGTGCTTTTGTTTTTCACTACATGGCAGAGAACCCTTTTGATTTCTGTTGTCAGAATTCTTCTGGCGGGATTTCTATTTGGGAATCCGATGACCATCGTGTACAGCCTGGCAGGAGGCATCCTGAGTCTGTTTGTTATGGTGATTTTAAGAAAAATCAGGGGATTTTCTGTCGTTGGAATCAGCGTGGGAGGCGGCGTCGCTCATAATATCGGGCAGCTTTCCGTGGCAGTGCTGCTGATGGAAAATGCAAGGATTTATTATTATGTGCCGGTTCTTTTGATCACAGGAACCATTGCGGGAATTGCCATTGGGGTACTGACAGGAATTTTGATCAGAAAACTTCCAAAGAATTTATTTTAAACGAAAATCACAGGAGAAAGCTTATGCTTATGCGAGGACAGATAAAAAAAGGACTTTTTATGTTTGCCGCACTATCATGGCTGATAATAACAGGCTGTGAACGGCAGCCGGAATCCTACAGTCATACGGATTTTGCCATGGGAACGGTTACCAATATCACATTGTATGGTACAGGTGATCTGGAGGAAAAGGAAAAAAATATCATTAAAGAAGTAAAGAAGCTGGAGGATACCATATCCTGGAGAATTGAAGACTCACAGCTATCAAAGATCAATCGGGAACTGAAAGAAAACAATGGGAAAGCCAAAGCATCCGGGAATATGAAAAACTGGATTTCCCAGGCGCTGCAGATCAGCAGAGACTCTTACTGCGATGGAAGAAATACGGTGGACCCGACCATCGGAGCTTTGACTCAGCTGTGGGATTTCGAGTCAGATGATCCGAAAGTACCATCAGCATCCAGTATACAGAATGCGCTTCAGGGAAATCTGGCGGTCAACAGTTCTCAGACAACCATAGATGAGGAAGGAACGATCACCGCAAAAAATCCGAATACGGTGTTTGATTTCGGAGCTTATGGAAAAGGAATCGGAACAGATGTGATAAAAGAGACGCTGGAGAAAGACGATGATATTTCCGGAGCTATGATTGCTTTGGGCGGAAGTATTTATGTCTATGGAGAAAAACCGGATGGAGAAAACTGGAATGTGGGAATTCAGACTCCGTCAAAGGGAAGCGGAGAAGTTCTGGGAAGCATCAGTACGAAAGGTGATACATTTATCAGTACATCAGGTGATTACGAGAAGTATTTTGTGGATGAGACAACCGGAAAGACTTATTTTCATATTCTGGATCCGAAGACCGGATATTCCGTAGAGACAGATATCACATCCTGCACGATCATATGTGATTCCGGAATCAACAGCGATGGATTATCCACTGCATGTTTTGCCATGGGACCGGAGAAGAGCCAGGAACTGCTGAAAAAATATGACGCGGCGGCCGTTTTTGTAGATAAGAAAAACCATGTTTATGTAAGCGGCGATGTTGATTTTTCTTTATCTGATAAGAATTATAAAGAAGTTTCTCTGGAAGAATTTTTAAAAGCAAATCAGTAAAAATGGAAGAATGCAACTGTCGGTTGACAAATTTCCAAGGGTGTTTGGTAGTTGTCAACCGGTTTTTTTGTTACGATGAGGCCAGATAAAAGAAATGTTCAAGAGAAAAGAGGAGGGCACAGATATGAATCTTTCAGAAAAAATCATGAAACATCGAAAAAAGAAAGGCTGGTCTCAGGAAGAACTGTCAGAGCAGCTTAATATTTCCCGGCAGTCTGTTTCCAAATGGGAGAGCGGCGCATCCGTTCCGGATCTCGATAAAATCCTCCGGTTAAGTGAAATTTTTAAAGTCAGCACAGATTATCTGCTGAAGGATGAAACAGAAGAAGAGGAGAAGAAAGAGGAGCCGGAACCGCGAGGAGGGAAAACAAAGCCGGCAGAGAAGGAGCGGGAAATATCCGGAGAGGAGGCAGCGGATTATATAAAAATAACTGTCCAGGCAGCCTGGAAAATCGCGGCAGGTGCTGCAGTGTGTATTCTGTCTCCGGTTTTTCTGATTCTGTTTGCCGGGATGGCAGAAAACCATGCAATTTCTGTGGCAGAAGATACCGCAGGGGGGAATCGGAACCGCAGTGCTTCTTTTTATGATCACTGGCGCTGTGGTTATTTTCATCATGGAAGGAATGAAGCTGGGGAAATACGAGTATATCGAAAAAGAATTGATTGTTATGAAGGATGAAACCAAAGACATGGTACGAAGAGAAGAAGAACGGTTTTATCCGGTTTATAAAAATTCCATTGCAATGGGAGTCGCAGTCTGTATTATAAGTATTGTTCCGGTGATCATTGCGGGTGCATTGACCGAGGAGGAGATCATTTATATCTGGTGTGCAGCATTTTTCTTAATGCTGATTGCTGCCGGTGTTTTTTTCATGGTGCGGTCCGGTATTGTATACGGAGGATATCAGAAACTCTTATGTGAGGGAGATTATACCAGTGAAAAGAGAAGGGAAAATAAAAGAAATGAAAATCTGAATACAGCCTACTGGTCTCTGATTACTGTAATCTATCTGGGAATTAGTTTTTATACGGGGGAATGGGGAAGAACCTGGATGATCTGGCCTTGTGCCGGTATATTGTTTGGTGCTGTCTGTGCCGTGCGAGCGATGATTTCAGGAAAGAAATAGGCATAGCAGAGACATTTTGTTATCTGAAAAGCATATTTATGATATACTGAAAGGGACGAAACCGATAAAACGGACAATACTGGCAGGAGGAACAGCATGGAAATTCGGGTGTTAAGATACTTTTTGACGATTGTAGAGGAGAAAAGTATCAATAAAGCAGCAGGAGTTCTTCATATTACACAGCCGACGCTGAGCCGGCAGATCGCCCAGCTGGAAGATGAAGTAGGGGTTAAGCTGCTTCAGCGGGGAGGCAGAGGCATTACGCTTACGGAAGAAGGAATCCTGCTTCGAAGAAGGGCGGAAGAAATTCTGCAGCTGGTGGACAAGACCGAACAGGAGCTTCAGGAACAGGATGAATTAATTGAGGGGACCATTACCATCGGATGCGGAGAGACAGCGGCAGTTGAGACATTGATTGATACGCTGCGGGAATTTCATGAGAAACATCCGATGGTAAAGTTTGACATTTTTACGGCAAATGCTGATTTGGTAGCGGAACAGATGGATCAGGGACTGGTGGACATTGGTCTTTTGATGGAGCCGGTCGATGTAAAGCAATATGAATTTATCCGTCTGGGAATCCAGGAAAAATGGGTGGCTGTCATGCGGCCGGATGATCCTCTGGCAGAAAAGGAAGTGGTGACAGCAGAGGATCTGACAGGGAAGAAGCTGATTCTTCCCAGAAGAATGAATCTAAGAAACGAAGCAGTAAGCTGGTTAGGAGACTCATTTAAGGACTCTTCTGTTTACTGTACCTGTAATTTGAGTACCAACAGCTCCATTATGGTGGAGAAAGGGATGGGATATTCTCTGGTCGTGGAAGGATCTCTTCCGTTTCTGGATCATACAAGGATTACGTACCGTCCGCTGTCACCGGAGATTTCATTTACCAGTGTTCTTGCGTGGAAGCGGCAGCAGCCCTTCAGTCCGGCGGCTTCAAAGCTGATCGAGCATTTTAAGCACAATTCAGGCAGCAGGCAATAAAATATTTTCTTCGTTATCCCGAAGCGGATATTTTATTGAAAGTTTAGTTAACAAGATGTACAGTCAATATAAGGAGAGACAACATGCGCACAAGTAAATATCAGTCTATTTTTCAGCATATCAGAGATAAGATTTTGAATGGAGATATACCAGCGAATACATACCTGCCAAGCGAGAGTGAATTGCAGCAGCAGTTTAACGCATCAAGGGATACGATTCGAAAAGCGCTGGATCTTCTTCTGCAGAATGGATACATTCAAAAAGAGAAAGGAAAGGGATCTCTTGTTTTAGATACAGATAAGATCAGTTTTCCGATTTCCGGTGTTATGAGTTTTAAGGAACTCAAAGAGACCATGCACGAAGATGTCATAACACATGTACATAAGTTTGTGAAATATCCTGTGACCCCGAGGATGAAGAAAGAATTGGGCATGGATGAGGGAGATGTCTATGAGGTTGTAAGAATCCGGGAGATTGATGGGAAAAAAGTCATCATTGATACGGATTATCTGAATGCCCAGGTAATCCCAGGGCTGACGAAAGAACATGCAGCGAACTCACTTTATGAATATATTGAGGGAACATTAGGGCTGAAAGTCAGCTTTGCCAAAAAAGAGATCGTTGTGGTTCCGGCCAGCGAAGAAGAAAAGGAACTGCTGGATATGTACGAGTATGATCTGCTGGTATGTGTAAAATCTTATACTTACCTCGAAGATGCCACTCTGTTTCAGTACACAGAATCAAAACACAGGCCGGATAAATTCAGGTTTGTGGATTTTGCCAGAAGAACCGTCTAGAGCCAGATAGAATAAAGTTAATTTTAAGATCAGATGTGTGAAAATACATCTGATTTTTTTGTGGTCTTTTATAAAATAAGCGGATAAAGAATCGGCCTCCAAATTTTCCATAAAAATATATAATTTTCTATTGACATCATGTACGTACAGGCGTATAGTAAAGATAGAAGGAACATATACGTACAAGTCAGAAAGGAGAGCAAGAGTGAAACATTTAAATTTGCTTTGGGATGATCAGAAAATCGTCATAACTGATCAGCAGACAACAAAAGAGATTCCGAACGGATCTCAGTCCCCATGTTTGGATGTGGTAAAGCAGATTACAGACTGTCTGCCGCAGTTTCAGGATTACGAAGGCATTGTCGTAAATAATCTGAATCAGCCTGTCTTTGAGGAAGAGGGAAAAACATACGATGTTGCCCAGTTATTATCCGAATCATCCCATCAGGTGTGTGTGTTGGCCGGTGAGAATGATGACGCTGAAGCTTTGTTAAAGAGCGCCAGAGAAGATTTCGTATGGAAGATGAAATATGTAGGATATCATCCTGGAAAAGATGAATATTCCGTGGAATCTTTATTGACTGTAGGAAATGGATACTTTGGTCTGAGAGGAACTCTTCCGGAAATGAAAATTTCCGATGGACATTACCCGGCAACATATTTTGCTGGTTTATACAATCAGGCAAAATCAAAAGTAGGGGATGCAGAGATTTTCAATGAAGATTTTGTAAATGCTCCAAATGGACAGTATATCAGCGTAAAAGTCGATGGAGAGCTGGTGGATGTATCATCTCAGAAAGTGGTATCTTTAACGAGAACGCTGAATCTGAAAAATGGTTTGTTTGAGTCTCATATGGTAATTGAGCTTCAGAATGGCAGACAGCTTCAGATTGATACTTCCAAGATCGCAAATATGGAGAATACAAGAGAGTACGCAATCCGGTACAGTGTAACTCCATTGAATTTCTCCGGCGAAATGGAAATCATTTCAGAAATTGATGGTTCTGTATATAACTATAATGTAGAACGTTACAGAAGTCTGGAACAGCATCATCTGGATGTACTGAAAACAGAAGCAGAACAGAACAAAGCGCTGCTTGTTGCAAGAACCAGACAGTCACAGTTTACGATCATTGAAAAATCTGAACTTATGGGAGATGCCGTAAAAGCCGCAGAGATCGAAAATGAGATTCAGGGCGAAAAAGTAATCCAGACAATGAAAGTTCAGGTACAGGAAAATCAGGCAGCAGTGATTGAAAAATATGTTCATATGGAATGCCTGACCAATGAGCAGCTGGATAAAGTGGAAGAACATGTACAGGCAGAGGTACAGCCGAAGAGTTTTGAGGCCATGATGGATGAGACAGCAAAAGCCTGGAAAGAATTATGGGAGAAGACAGACATTACCATTGAAGGTGATCTGATGTCCCAGAAACTGATCCATTTACACACATTCCATTTACTTGTCTCCGCGTCACCGAATGGCAATAAGGGGCTGGATGCTTCCATTACAGCGAGAGGACTGCATGGAGAGGCATACCGCGGCCATATTTTCTGGGATGAGATTTTTATTCTTCCATTTTATATCATGCATTTCCCAGGGACAGCAAAACAGATTTTAATGTATCGTTATAAACGTCTGGGTGCGGCAAAAGAAGCTGCGAAGGAAGCAGGATACGAGGGTGCGATGTTCCCATGGCAGTCCGGACTGGATGGAACAGAACAGTCTCAGGAGATCCACTTAAATCCGATGACTGGAAACTGGGATAAGGATTACAGCCGTCTGCAGAGACATGTTTCTCTGGCAGTAGCCTATAATATCTGGTTATACTGGAACAACACACATGACAAAGAATATATGGAACAGTACGGTGCGGAAATCCTGATGGAAATTGCACGCTTCTGGGAAAGCGCTGCAGCTTATGATGAAGAGAGCGGAAGATACAGCATTGACAAAGTGATGGGGCCGGATGAGTTCCATGAAACATATCCGGGAACCGAAGAAGGCGGATTAAAGAATAACGCATACACAAATATGATGGTAGTATGGTTATTTGAATTCATCGATCAGTTAAAGACGATCATTTCTGAGGATGCGTTAACGTCCATTATGGAAAAAACAGAGACAAAGCAGGACGATATTGCATTAATGGATGACATCAAAACGAAACTGGCTCTGGACATTGACGAGGACGGAATCATCGGCCAGTATGAAGGATACTTCCAGTTAAAAGAAGTAGACTGGGATTACTATCGTGAAAAATACGGCAACATTTATCGAATGGACCGAATCCTGCGTGCAGAGGGATTATCTGCAGATGACTACAAAGTTGCAAAACAGGCTGACACATTAATGATTTTCTACAATTTCTCCAAGGAAAAAGTAGATGACATCTTATCTGACTTGAAGTACGAATTAGCGAAAAATTATCTTACAAAGAACCTGCAGTATTATTTAGACAGAACATCACATGGTTCTACATTATCAAGAGTTGTTCATTCACAGTTAGCGGCTATGGTAGGAAATGACGACCTGGCATGGCAGTTATATCAGGAAGCTTTGTATTCTGATTATCAGGATATTCAGGGTGGAACAACAGCAGAAGGTATCCACGCTGGTGTAATGGCAGCAACCATTTATATCACTTTGACGACATTTGCCGGAATTGATATTAGAGAATCCAAACTGCATGTCAATCCGCATCTGCCAAAACAGTGGACGCAGATCAAATTTAATATTGATCTTGACCAGATCCATTACACATTTGATATGACTCAGGATACATGCTGTGTAACAGCAGACAGGGATACAGAGATCATTTACAAAGATCAGGTTGTAACATTAACAGCAAACCAGCCACAGGAATTGAGATAAGAAGGAGAAAAGATGAAAAAAGGATTTGTATTTGATTTAGATGGTGTTATTACAGATACTGCAGAGTTTCATTATGTCGCATGGAAAGAACTTGCTGATTCTATCGGCATTACCATTGACTTACAGTTTAATGAGCAGTTAAAAGGAATCAGCCGTATGGATTCACTGGAAAGAATTCTGGCTTATGGCGGAAAAGAAAATGATTACACAGCAGAGCAGAAAGAAGAAATGGCGGCAGATAAGAACGCAAATTATGTAAAACTGCTGGATGATCTCTCACCAGCTGACCTGCTGCCAGGTGTCAAGGCATTTCTTGACGCTGCAAAGGAAATGAATGTGCCATGTTCCTTAGCGTCAGCATCTAAGAATGCTCCGTTTATCTTAAAGAAATTAGGCGTGTATGATTATTTTGACGCAATTGTAGATCCGGCAACTCTGAAAAAAGGAAAACCGGATCCGGAAATTTTCGTAAGAGCCGCAGAGCTGATCCATATCGATCCTTCTGAGGCGGTCGGTTTCGAAGACGCACAGGCTGGTATTGAAGGAATCAAAGGTGCCGGAATGTATGCAGTCGGAGTTGAAGGAAATGAGCCGCTGACAGAGGCAGACATGACAATCAAGAGTTTTGAGGAACTGAATGTCAGTGATTTGTTAAATTTATAATAAGGTTTTAGAGATGAAAGCCGTTGTATCTTCTGATCAGGAAGGTACGGCGGCTTTTCTGCAAACAGGATTCTTGTTGTCAGGAGAAAAAATCCGAATATTCAATGCCTTTTAAGCATAGGACGGCAGGCCAGATTAAGCATTAGATGAAAAGAACAAAGCGTTCTATAATATAATTAGAAGACTGGGATTGAATAAGAACAGGAGGATATTATGGAATATAGAAAACTTCCACATGGCGGGGAAGCTATCAGCGTAATCGGTCTGGGCACCAGTTCGATTCAGGCGTCCAGTGAAAAAGAAATTCAGGAGACAGTAGAGACAGCAGCAGAACAGGGAATCAATTATTTTGATATGGCGTCTGCAGAGTCCAAGCCATTTGCGGCATATGGAAGAGCATTATCCGGACGAAGAGATCAGGTATATTTCCAGATTCATTTCGGAGCGGATTATCATACAGGAACCTATGGCTGGACGACTGATCTGGATACTGTGAAGAAATCGATCGACTGGCAGCTTCAGATGCTGCAGACAGATTATATTGATTTTGGATTTATCCACTGCATTGATGAAGAAAGTGATCTAAAAACAGTGGAACATGCCGGGATTCTTTCCTATATAGAAGAACTGAAGCGTCAGGGAATCGTGCGGCATATCGGTTTATCATCCCATACGCCGGCACTGGCTCAAAAGGTGCTGGATATGGAAATTTTGGACATGATGATGTTTAGTATTAATCCGGCATATGATTACCGAAAAGGAGAGTATGGCATTGGTAATGTTGAAGAGCGGATGGCTTTATACCGCCGCTGTGAAAAAGAAGGAATCGGAATTTCTGTAATGAAGGCTTTTGGGGCAGGACAGCTGCTGAATGAAAAAACATCACCGTTTGGAAAGGCATTAACAGAATATCAGTGTATCCAATATGCGCTGGATAAGCCGGGAGTTGTGACGGTTCTTCCGGGAATCAGAGGGAAAGAGGATCTGAAGCGGATTCTGAAATTTTTTGAGGCAGGGCCTGAGGAAAAAGATTATTCTGTTATCGGAACGTTTACTCCACAGGATGCAGAAGGAATCTGTGTTTACTGTAATCATTGCCAGCCTTGTCCAAAAGGGCTGGATGTCGCTTTGATCAATAAATATTATGATCTTGCCAGGGCGGGAGATCTTCTGGCTGCAGATCATTACCGGAATCTGAAGCAAAAGGCAGGAGACTGTATCCAGTGCGGTCACTGTAACAGCAGATGTCCGTTTCATGTAGACCAGATGGTCAGGATGAAAGAAATAGAACAGTACTTTAAGTAAGACAGGATAAAAGAGATGAAATGCCGCCGTATTTTTCTATGAAAGAAAGATACAGCGGCATTTTAATGGTACCAGTGAAAATTAATTGGAATGCTGTCTGGGACTTAGGAACGGGTCTCGAATATAATAGAAGAAACTCGTTTCATAAACCAGCGGATGAAATCATGTTTCTCGTTTTTCTGACAGACAATGCCATAATTCACCGGCAGTTCTTCTTCAGGATTCATCGGAAGAACGAGAAAATCTTCCAGATGGTCCGGAAGATAAAAATCCGGAAGGATCGCGGCTCCGTATCCGCATCGCGCGAGGAAAGATGCTTCATGGATATTTTCACAAACAATGTTAAAATATGCCTGAGAATACAGGGCAAGTTTTTCCTGAAGCTGATTTCCATTTTGAAACGGGATCAGTTTTGGATGCAGTGTGATCAGAGTTTCCTCTTTCAAATCATCAAAAGTCAGAGATTTTTTATTCTTCAGCGGAGAATCTTTCGGAAGAAGAACAAAAGTGCGGGAATGGCGCAGTTTATGAAAAACGCAGTCGGAAATCCCGCTGATCATTTCACTTGTAGCAAACATCAGATCAATCTGGTGGCTCTGCAGCAGGTTTTTCAGGGCATAGTAATTTTGAATCGTCAGACGAGGGTAGACATGAGGATACTGCTCGCGCATTTCTTTTAAAACCGGCAGAAAAAAAGAAGTTTCTTCATAGCTGGTACATCCAATCTGAAAAAAAGAAATATCTTTCTGAGCGATCTTTTGGATTTTCTTTTCTGCAATATCAATTCGGGATAAAATATCCTTGGCATCGGTATAAAACTGCTGTCCCGCTTCTGTCAGTTTTACCATTTTGGAAGTGCGGATAAACAAAAGGGTATTTAACTCATTTTCCAGATTTTTAATGTGATGTGTTACGGTAGGAGCAGACAGATACAGTTCTTCTGCAGCCTTAGTAAAATTCAAATGGTCCGCAGCGCAGACAAAGCATAATAACTGCTGTGTATTCATGATTATCCTCCTTTCTTTTAGTGTATGTTAAATAAAGAAAAAGTTCAATATTGCATTAGATGATTGCTAATGATATTAAGTTTTTTCAAATTCAGTTTCAGAGAAAAGAATGATAGAATGGCAGACAGAGGTTCAAAAAAAGAACCAGGAGAAAGGAGAAAAGAAATGATTCAAAAACTGGCCCGGTCTATCCGGGAATATAAGAAAGCATCCATTTTGACTCCTGTCTGTGTTGTGATAGAAGTCCTGATGGAAATTTTGATCCCAATGGTTATGGCAGTCATGATCGATCAGGGAATTACGGGACAGGACCCGGACACACTGCTTCGCTTAGGAGGCATCCTGATTGTATGTGTGGCTGTTGGAATGGTGTTTGGAGTATTGTCAGGAGGCTTCTGTGCGGAAGCATCGGCAGGATTTGCGAAGAATCTCAGAAAAGACATGTATTATAAAATCCAGGAGTATTCTTTTGCGAATATTGATAAATTTTCAACCTCAAGCATTGTAACCCGTCTGACAACAGATGTCACAAACGTACAGATGGCTTATATGATGATCATAAGAGTGGCAGTTCGTGCCCCGATCATGATGGCATTTTCCATTGCTGCTTCCATTATGATCAATGGCAGCCTGACGGCTACATTTTTGATCGCAGTGCCAATCCTTGGAATCGGTCTGTATCTGGTTGTCTCAAAATCTCATCCATATTTTGAAAAGGTGTTCCGCATCTATGATGATTTGAACGGAGTGGTTCAGGAAAATCTTTCAGCCATTCGTGTAGTGAAATCTTTTGTCCGGGAGAAATTTGAAATCAGCAAATTTGGGAAAGTATCGGAAAAGATCTATAAAACATTCAGCACAGCAGAAGGTATTGTCGCTTTTAACATGCCTTTGATGCAGTTTGCGGTTTATACCTGTCTGCTGTTATTATGCTGGTTTGGGGCAAGACTGATTGTTTTGAGCCATGGAACAACGATGACAACGGGAGAACTGTCAAGTCTGATCGCCTATGCGATGAACATCCTGAACTGTCTGATGATGTTGTCCATGGTGCTGGTAATGATTAATATGGCAAGGGCGTCAGCAGAAAGAATCGTAGAAATTCTGGATGAGGAAAGTTCTATGAAAAATAAAGAAAATCCGTTGTACGAAGTAAAAGATGGAGAGATTCGGTTTGAAAATGTAGCGTTCAGCTATCAGGATGATGAGGAGAAAGAATCTATCCGCCATATCTCACTGACCATCCCGTCCGGTTCAACGCTGGGGATTATTGGCGGAACGGGAAGTGGGAAAAGTTCCCTTGTGCAGCTGATTCCAAGACTATATGATGCAACGGAGGGAACGGTAAAGATTGGCGGAAAAGATGTAAAAGACTATGATTTGTTTACTCTTCGAAATGAAGTCGCCATGGTGCTTCAGAAAAATCAGCTGTTTTCCGGTACGATCAATGAAAATCTCCGCTGGGGAAATAAGGACGCAACAGAGGAGCAGATCCGGCATGCCTGCAGACTGGCTCAGGCGGATTCTTTCGTAGAAAGTTTTCCGGATCAGTATGAAACTTACATTGAGCAGGGAGGAACCAATGTATCTGGAGGACAGAAGCAGAGGCTGTGTATTGCCCGCGCACTTTTGAAAAAGCCTAAGATTCTGATTCTGGATGATTCTACCAGTGCAGTAGATACGAAAACGGATGCAATGATTCGAAAAGCATTCCGGGAAGAAATTCCAAACACAACGAAGATTATCATTGCACAGAGGATTTCTTCTGTGGAAGACGCAGATCAGATTATTGTTATGGATCAGGGAGAAATCAACGGGGCAGGAACTCACGAAGAACTGCTGAAAAATAATGCAATCTACAGAGAAATCTATGATTCTCAGACGAAAGGAGAAGATGCGGCATGAAGAAAGGGACCGATATATTAAAAGTATGCAGACGGCTGATGTCTTATATTATCGGAAAACATAAGCTGATGTTTGCTGCAGTAGTCATTTGCATTCTCGTAAGTGCCGGAGTTGTTGTTGTCAGTTCTCTGTATCTTCAGATGCTGATTGATGATTATATTACACCGATGATGACACAGAGTCATCCGGTATTTGACGGACTGCTGCGGTCAATCCTGACAATGATGATCATTTATATTATGGGAGTGCTGGCCACATTCATTTATAATTGTCTTATGGTAAAAATATCTCAGGGAACATTAAAAATGATTCGTGATGATATGTTTTCTCACATGCAGACGCTGCCAATCCGGTATTTTGACACTCATACCCATGGAGATATTATGAGTCATTATATCAACGATACAGATACTTTGAGACAGTTTATTTCCCAGGCTCTGCCGCAGTTTATTTCTGCTGTGGTTACGATCGTTGTAATTCTGGGATCTATGCTGGCAAGCAGTGTTCCGCTGACCATACTTGTACTGGCGGTGACTGTGATTATGGCTCTGGTAACCAGAAAGATTGGGGGAGCCAGTGCGAAATATTTTATGAAGCAGCAGGAAACTCTGGGTGATGTAACCGGATATGTTGAAGAGATGATCAACGGACAAAAAGTTATTAAAGTATTTTGTCATGAAGAGGAAGCAAAGAAACAGTTTGACAAAGAAAATGATCAGCTGTGCGGGGATGCGACCATGGCAAATAAGTTTGGAAATATTCTGATGCCTGCTATCATGCAGATTGGAAATCTTCAGTATGTGTTAATCGCACTGATCGGCGGTATGCTGGCAATGAATGGGATAGGAAATATCAGTGTCGGAATGATCGTAGCATTCTTAACATTGTCAAAAACTTTTTGTATGCCGGTGTCCCAGATTGCCCAGCAGATCAGTATGATGGCTATGGCGCTGGCAGGTGCGGAGAGAATTTTCCAGCTGATTGATGAAGAATCAGAGACGGACAATGGATATGTTACCCTTGTCCGGGTTCATAACCGAAATGGAAAATATGAGGAAACAGACGATATCACCGGAATCTGGGCGTGGAAACATCCGCATCATGATGGAACACTGACCTATCAGCCTCTGACTGGTGAAATCGAGTTCCTTGGAGCAGATTTTGGCTATACCAAGGAAAAACTGGTGCTTCATGATATTGTCCTGAACGCAACGGCAGGAGAAAAAGTTGCCTTTGTTGGCGCCACCGGAGCGGGAAAAACGACGATCACGAATCTGATCAATCGTTTTTATGATCTGGCAGATGGAAAAATCCGCTATGACGGCATAAACATCAATAAAATAAAGAAGCCGGATCTGAGGCATTCCCTTGGAATTGTCCTGCAGGATGTCAATTTATTTACAGGAACGGTCATGGAAAATATCCGGTATGGAAAACTGGATGCTTCAGACAATGAATGCATTGCAGCGGCCAAATTGTCCAATGCCCATGAGTTTATCAGCCGTCTTCCGGATGGATATGAGACAATGCTGACTCAGAATGGTTCCGGTCTGTCCCAGGGGCAGCGTCAGCTGATTTCCATTGCCCGGGCAGCGGTGGCAGATCCTCCGGTTATGATCCTGGATGAGGCAACCTCATCGATCGATACCCGTACGGAGGCGCTGGTTCAGGCAGGAATGGACAATCTGATGCAGGGAAGGACGGTATTTGTCATTGCCCACAGGCTTTCAACTGTCAGAAACTCAGATTCTATCATTGTTCTGGACCATGGAAGAATCATGGAACGGGGGAATCATGATGAATTGATTCGGAAAAAAGGTATGTATTACAGTTTATATACAGGTGCATTTGAATTGGAGTAGGAGATCAGGATGTGAAATATAATTTCACATCCTGATTTTTGTGCTTGACTTAAAGTCCACTTTAAAGTTTATCATAGAGATAAGAACAAGATACAGAGTCAGAAGGAGGAACATTATGAGTAAGAAAAGTCTTGTAGCATATTTTTCTGCCAGCGGTGTTACAGCCCGGGCGGCGAAGACTCTGGCAGAAGCGGCAGGAGCGGATCTTTATGAGATTAAACCTAAAATGCCGTATACAAAAGCAGATTTAAACTGGATGGACAAAAATGCAAGGAGCAGCATTGAGATGAAAGATCCTTCTTCCCGGCCGGAACTTGCGGATGAGAATGCAGATATTGCGTCTTATGATGTAATATTTTTAGGATTTCCGATCTGGTGGTATGTTGCCCCGACGATCATTAACACATTTCTCGAAGCATATGATTTTTCAGGAAAAACGATTATTCTGTTTGCTACATCCGGCGGCAGCGGGTTAGGAAAGACTGTAGAAAAATTGAAACCATCTGTGTCTGATACCACTGTCATAAAGGAAGGAAAGCTTTTAAATGGACAAGTAACAAAGGAAAATCTGGAAAACTGGCTGAAAACATTCAATCTTTAAAAATAGTATGAAACCGGATGATGCAAAGGATGTGTCATTCGGTTTTTTGCTGCACAAAAACGGCGTTCTCCTGACATAAAAATATTTCATAAGAATCACACTGCGGCGGACTTTACGAAAAAGACGAATATCGGTATAATTTAGACAAAGGCTCAGAGAGCTTCAAAAGGAAAGATAGAAAAGAGAGGTCAAAAAAATGAATCATGACAAAGAAGAGAGAACTGCTGCGGTCAGTGAAGAGAATATTTATAAACTCAACGGCAGAGTTCCTTTGCGCAAGGCAATTCCATTTGGGCTTCAGCATGTGCTGGCTATGTTTGTATCCAACCTGGCACCGGTTTTAATTGTATGAAGTGCGGCTCTTGTAAGGGGTTCCGGAGATCATCTGACATCCGCCGAAATCACTCAGCTGCTGCAGTGCGCCATGTTTGCTGCTGGAATTGGCACCTGTATGCAGCTGTATCCAGTCTGGAAAATCGGATCGAAACTTCCGATCGTCATGGGGGTAAGTTTTACATTTCTGGGAAGCCTGCTGATCATATGTACAAATCCGGAACTGGGATATGAAGGAATGATCGGAGCGGTCATAGCAGGAGGTATTTTTGAAGGACTGGTAGGATTAAGCGCAAAATATTGGAAACGGTTTTTGACGCCGGTTGTATCGGCCTGCGTGGTCATTGCCATTGGCTTATCTTTATTGTCCGTAGGAATGGATTCCTGGAGCGGCGGCAGCGGAGTTGAGGACTTCGGAGCCTGGTATCATCTTGTGGTTGGCGTATTTACTTTGATTGTCTGTTTAGTATCACGGTATCTGTTAAAAGGAGTCTATAAGAATCTGAATATTCTGGTGGGATTGATTTTTGGTTATATTTTATCCATTCTTTTCACGGCAGCCGGCATTGCGCCAATGATTGATTTTTCTGGAATTTCTCAGACCATAGAAGAAGTCGGATTTTTCAGTCTGCCCAAACTGGTCTTTTTTACGAGTCATAAGCCGGTCTTTGATCTGGGAGCTTTCTTTACAATTGCCATTGTGTTTCTGGTTTCTGCAGCGGAAACTACAGGTGCCACAACCGCAGTATGCACAGGAGCACTGGGAAGAGATATCAAGATGGAAGAACTGCAGGGTTCTCTGGCAGTTGATGGATTTTCCAGCGCGATTTCCGGGTGTTTTGGATGTCCTCCGCTGACATCCTTCAGTCAGAATGTAGGCCTGGTTACGATGACAAAGGTTATTAACCGGTTTACTATTTTTATAGGAGCGCTGATTCTGATTCTTGCGTCTCTTTTCCCGCCGCTGGGAGCGTTTTTTAATTCTCTGCCGCAGGCGGTGCTTGGAGGCTGTACGGTTATGATGTTTGGTTCCATTATGTATGAAGGCATTAAGATGCTCAAAGACTGTGTGTTTGATGACAGGACAATGATCATCGTATCTCTTTCATTTTGCATCGGAGTGGGGCTGACACAGACATCCGGCAATTTCTTTTCCGCGTTTCCTCAGGCAGTCGGTGATATTTTCAATGGAAATGCGGTAGCCGGAGTTTTTGTGATCTCGCTGTTATTAAGTCTGTTTCTGCCGAAAGAGAAGAAAACAAAATAAAAAAGAAAAGAGAATCCTCGCGGGGGGATTCTTTTTTTGTTTCATAGAGATCTTCTCTCATTCGATCAAAAAACTTCTTGTTTGTGACGCAGGGTCATGAGCTATACTGAAATCAGGAGGTAGTTAAATGCAAAAAGACATAAAAACAGCATCAGAATATATGACGGTAGGAGAGACAGCTAAAAAGATGGGAACTACGGTAAGGACGCTGCAGTACTATGACAAGAAAGGCCTGCTGTCGCCCTCTGCGGTCAGTGAAGGCGGCAGAAGACTGTATACTTATAAAGATATGGTCAGGCTACACGAAATTATGTCGCTGAAGACTCTGGGATTTTCTCTGGAGGATATCAAAAAGAATCTGTCATCTCTGGAAACGCCGAAAGAGGTCGTACAGGTATTAACAGATCAGGAAACAAAGTTAAAAGAGGAGATTCAAAGGCTGTCACAGTCGCTGACTGCCATGGAAGCTCTGAAACAGGAAGTCATGCAGATGGATGCAGTTGATTTTAAAAAATATGCCGATATTATCGTAAACCTCAGAATGAAAAATGACTATTACTGGCTGATCAAATATTTTGATGATGAGATGCTGAATTATATCAGAAAACGTTTTGATCAGAAAAGCGGTCTGAGTTTTATGAAGAGATTTCAAAGAGTGATCGATCACGCGGTCAGTATGAAAGAAAAGGAAATTCCATATGACAGTAAAGAGGCAGAAGAGACAGCCAAAGAATTCTGGAATCTGATCATGGAATTTATCGATGGCAATCTGGAAATGCTTCCCCAGTTAGTTTCATTTGGCAGTAAAAATAAAATTGGAAACCAATGGGGACAGAGGCAGGCAGCGGCAAATGAATATTTAGGAAAAGCGCTGGAGGCCTGGTTTATGAAGCAGGGAATAAATCCTTTTGAGGAGGGACAAGAATGAATCCGGTCGTAACGATAAAAGATCTGGACAAACAATATGGAAATCACAAGGTATTAAACCGTCTGAATCTGCAGATTTATCAGGGAGAGATTTTTGGAATTCTTGGAATGAATGGAGCAGGCAAAACAACGCTGCTGGAATGTATGGAAGGGCTGAGAGATTATGATTCCGGTATCATAGAAATACAGGGAACCATTGGAATCCAGCTTCAATCAGCGTCACTTCCTTCCTATATTAAAGGAAAAGAAGCAGTTTCATTGATTGCCGGATGGAGAAAAATCGGAAAAGATAATGAAATCCTAAGAGAAATGGGAATTTGTGAATTGGAAGAAAAAATATATCATGAAATGTCCACAGGACAGAAACGAAGGCTTCATCTTGCGCTGGCTCTGATTGGAAATCCGGATTTGATATTTCTGGATGAACCTGCAGCAGGTCTGGATGTCGAAGGGCAGATCCTTCTGCATCAACAAATCCGTCAGTTAAAGCAAAGGGGAAAAACCATTCTTCTGGCAAGCCATGATATGCGGGAAGTAGAAGACCTCTGTGACCGGATCATGGTTCTGTACCAGGGGAATGTTCTTTTTTGCGGGACTGTAGAGGAATTATCCAGAAAAACAGGGGCTTGTTATCAGATACAGATTACGACAGCAGAAGGGATAAAAAAGTATGAGGCGAAGGATATCGAAGGATCTGTGCTGAAGATTCTGGAAGACTGTAAAAAGAGACAGCTTAAAATCCAGGACATGCAGATCAGCCGGGGATCTCTGGAACAGCATTTTATGGAACTGATGAAAGGAGAAGAAAAATGATGAGAAGATTTTTTTATGGAATTATCCTGCAGTGGAAAATGGATCTTCGCAGTAAAAATATGCTGATTACGTGTTACCTTGTACCTCTTTTATTTTTTGTGCTGGTTGGTGAAATCTTTCTGTCAGTTATGCCGTGGACAAAAGAAACTCTGATTCCGACGATGACCATCATGGGAGTTTGTATGGGCGCTGTGATCGGAATGCCGCCTTCCCTGGGAGAAATTTATAGAACGGATATCAGGAAAATGTACAAGGCAGGACAGATTCCGATGTCTTATGGAGTTCTTTCCTCTGCCGCTGCCTCGCTGATACATCTGATGATTTTGAGTGGGATCATCTGCCTTTCAGCGCCTGTGATTTTTGATGTATCTCTGCCGGAACATCTGGCAGAATATTTTGGAAAAGTAATAGTATTTGCTGCGGTATCTTTAAGCATCGGCGCTGCGATCGGGTGCGGGATTTTGGATCAGGCAAAAATTCCAATGGTTTCACAGATGGTATTTCTGCCGTCCATTATGCTGTCTGGTATTATGTTTCCGGCAGGTTATCTTCCAAAGACGCTCAGAATGGCGGGCGGTCTTTTCCCAGCGTCCTGGGCATACCGATGGATCACGGGAGAGGGGAGTTTTATGGAAAATTTTCTGCCGATGTGCCTGATTTTTGCAGTAATGTGCGTTTTATGCGCATGGAGATTACGGAGTCTGAAATGAACGGCGGATCTCCTGAAGAAATCGATCTGCGATAGGCGTAAAAATCTGATATTTTTTCCAGATCAGATACATATGAGCTTCAAGTTTCGGAGCTAAAGGACGAAAGACGAGGCCGTTTTCAGGACTGGTATTGATCAGATACTGATAAGTAAGGAGACATCCGAGTCCTTCTCTTGCAAAAATAGATCCGTTGTAGGAAAGCCGGAAAGATCCTTCCAGATGAAGCTCATCGATACGGTCATTGGCCCAGCGGGTAATTTCTGTTGTCCAGCCCTGTTCGGAACAAAAGAGAGGAACGCCGGTCAAGTCATCCAGATGGATGGCTTTTTTCTTTGCCAGAGGGTGATCCAAAGGCATTACAAGTCCCCATGTATCAGACTCTGGGAAACAGATACAGTTGTATTTTGCAGGGTCCGGCTCTTCTGCGAGAACAGCAAAATCAAGAAGACCTTTGTCCAGCTTTTCTGTTACCTGTTCGGTATCCCCGCTGGTAATATGATAGTGGAGAGAAGGATATGATTCTTTGAATTTCCGGATTTCTCTGGCCAGATACCGAATCTGGTAAGATTCTGCAAGTCCGAGATACAGTTCTCCTCCGGTAATATCATCCAGAGAGAGAAATTCCTGAGAAATCTTATCTGCCATCCGAATCAGATCTTCTGCTCGTTTTCGAAGCAGAATGCCTTCTTCTGTCAGCTGGATATTAAAGCTGTGCCGGATAAATAATTTTTTCCCCAGTTCGTGTTCCAAAGATTTCATTTGTTTTGACAAAGCCGGCTGAGTGACATGAAGAGACTCAGCTGCCCGGGTCATATTTTCTTCTCTTGCTATTGCAAGAAAATAGCGAAGTGTTCGAAGTTCCATATAGTACGCCGCCTTTCTGTGATATTTCCAAAATTCATATCATGATATAAATAATAACCATTAGCGGAAAAGAATGCAAGAGCCTATAATAAAGGCATAAAAAGAAAGGAGGAGGTCCATATGAAGAAAATGGAGGATATCATTCAAAATCTTAAAGATGCCGGATGCAGCGAACGGCAGATGAAAGATATCTGCCGTATGTATGAAGCCGGACGGATTCAGGATGTGATCCGGTCTCTCAGATGTTACCGGTGCCATTTGATGGATCAGCTTCATGAAAGCCAGAGTAAGGTGGACTGCCTTGATTTCTTAGTTTACCAGATGGAAAAAGAACGAAAAATCAGATAAAAAGGAAAGGAAGGAAAAGTAAAATGGCAGAATTAACATTAACACAGGAATGGGACAAAGTTTTTCCAAAAAGTGAGAAAGTTAATCATCGTAAAATAACATTCCATAATCGTTATGGAATTACACTGGCAGCAGATTTGTATGAGCCAAAAAACGCAGAAGGAAAACTTCCGGCAATTGCAGTATGCGGACCGTTTGGAGCGGTGAAAGAGCAGGCATCCGGACTTTATGCGCAGATTATGGCAGAAAGAGGTTTTTTGACAATTGCTTTTGATCCATCATATACGGGAGAGAGCGGCGGTGAGCCTCGTTATGTAGCGTCTCCGGACATTAACACAGAAGATTTTTCTGCGGCAGTCGACTTTTTGTCTGTACAGGAAAATGTAGATCCGGAACGTATCGGAATCATCGGAATCTGCGGATGGGGCGGCATGGCTCTGAATGCGGCGGCAAATGATCCAAGAATTAAGGCAACGGTAACTTCCACTATGTATGATATGAGCCGTGTGAATGCGCAGGGATACTTTGATTCAATGGATGCAGACGCACGTTATGAACTCAGAAAAACACTGAACGCCCAGAGAATCGAAGATTATAAAAATGGAAGTTATGAAAGAGCCGGAGGAGTCGTAGATCCTCTCCCGGAGGATGCGCCATTTTTTGTAAAAGACTATTATAACTATTATAAAACAGAGCGCGGATACCACAAACGTTCTTTAAATTCCAACGATGGATGGAATACGACATCTGCACTTTCATTTATGAATATGCCGATTTTAAGCTACAGTGATGAAATCCGCAACGCAGTGCTGATGATCCATGGAGAAAAAGCACACTCCTGTTATTTCAGCAAGGACGCATTCAAAAAACTGAAAGGAGATAATAAAGAACTGATGATCATTCCGGATGCAGTTCATACGGACCTGTATGATCAGACAGATATTATTCCTTTTGATAAGATAGAAGAATTCTTTCATAAATATTTAGGATAAATTTGAAAAAGAAAAACCCAGAAGAAATCTTATGTTGAGATTTTCTTCTGGATTTTTTGGTAAGAAAAGCAAGATAGAGGTTACACAAGGAAAGTACGGGTGATACAATATAGCGTAGAGAAATGATAAAATTAGATAGAAAGGCGTATTCAGGGAATTAAAAATGTCGGGTGTAGTCGTTGAGAAAATCATTGAAATGTTTATTATTATGATAGGAGGGTTTACTGCTTTTAAGACAAGGCTGGTGGATGAAAATACAACCAAGAAGATGTCAGACCTTTTGCTGATGCTGATTTCTCCTCTGTTAATTTTCCAGTCCTATCAGATTGATTTTAATATGAAATATTTTCTGGGACTTTTGTGGACCTTTCTGGCGTCTGTGGCAACGTTTGCTTTTATGATCGTTCTTTCCGGGGTTTTGTTTAGAGGGAAAGATGAGAGGATACCGGTGGAAAAAGTCGGAGCTATTTATTCCAACTGTGGATTTATCGGAATTCCGCTGGTAGATGGCATTTTGGGCTCCCAGGGAGTCTTTTATCTTACGGCATATCTTACGGTGTTTAATATTTTGGTATGGACCAATGGCATCTGGATCATGGGAGAAGGCGGAGAACTAAAATCTGCATGGAAAAATCTGATTTCACCGGCGATCATAGCCGTCTTTGTTGGTATACTGTGTTTTCTGCTGCAGATTCGTCTTCCGGAAATCGTGTCAGAGCCGATTCAGATGGTGGCAGATATGAACACTCCTCTGGCAATGATCATTGCAGGCGCGAATCTCGCCCAGGCCGATTTAAGAAGCAGTCTGAAAGATCAAAGACTCTATTTTGTATGTTTGATACGGCTGATTGTGTTTCCGATTCTGTGCGTGATTCCATTGTATCTGATGCATCTGGAGTTTCAGATTGCATTTACTGTTTTTATCGCAACCGCCTGTCCGGCAGGAGCAACCACGATTATGTTTGCAGAACGATATGGAAGAGATGCCAGATATGCCTCAGAAATATTTACGGTCACCACTATTTTATCGGCAGTGACGATTCCTTTATTGTCTATGGCAGCGGCAAAAATTCTCGCATAAAAAATTTTTCTTAAAAGTGCAGGGAGAAATCAGAAAAAGATTTTTCTGCACTTTTTTGTATTATGCTGCAGAAAAATATTGTCTAATGTATACAACTGGTGGTAAAATATGCCTTAGACTAAAAATTGGGAGGAATTTGAAAAATATTATGAATGCTGTTGTATTAGAAAAAATCGTTGAAATGTTTATTATCATGATGGGAGGTGTGATTGCCTGCAAAACAGGGCTGATTGATGAAAATACCACGAAGAAAATGTCCAATTTACTGCTGATGCTGGTATCTCCACTTCTGATCTTCCAGTCATATCAGATGGATTTTAATATAGAATTCTTTTACGGATTATTATGGACACTGCTGGCTTCGATCATCGCATTTATCATCATGATCGTTCTGGCTAATATTATTTATAAAGGAGATGACCATCGCCTTTCTGTGGAAAAGATGAGTACGATCTACTCCAACTGTTCTTTTATTGGAATTCCACTGGTAGATGGAATTCTGGGGGCAGAAGGCGTATTATATCTGACTGCCTATGTTACAGTATTTAACATTCTGGTGTGGACCAATGGCGTCTGGATCATGGGAGGCGGAAGTGATTTAAAATCCGCGTGGAAGAATCTGGTCTCTCCGGCGATCCTTTCCGTATTTATCGGTGTTTTTTGTTTTGTTATGCAGATTCATCTTCCGGAAATTGTGTCAGAACCGGTTCAGATGATAGCAGATATGAATACACCGCTGGCAATGATCGTTGCAGGATCCAATCTTGCCCGGACTAATATTTTAAAAAGTCTGAAAAATGTAAGGCTGTATTCTGTAAGTTTTGTAAGGCTTCTGCTGTTTCCGCTAATTAGTGTAGCAGTCTTGTATTTGATGCATCTGGAATTTTATATTTCTTTCACGGTCTTTATTGCAACCGCCTGTCCGGCAGGAGCAACAACCATTATGTTTGCAGAGAAATATGGAAGAGATGCCAGATATGCATCGGAAATATTTACAGTTACTACAGTGCTGTCAGCAGTGACAATCCCACTGCTTTCGATGATGTCGGTTTCACTGTTCGGATAAAACAAAACTCCTGACCAACTATGAAAGATTCTTCTGAAAATCAGTTTTTTGAAGAATGTATCATAGGAAGGTCAGGAGTTTTTTCTTATACCGGGATATGATAAAATAAAAATCAGAATAAGGAGGGAAAAATGAATCAGGAAACGATCGATCAGGTATTAAAATTCAGGGATGACAGAAACTGGAAGCAGTTTCATAACCCAAAGGATCTGGCAATATCTATCAGCCTGGAAGCTGCAGAACTGCTGGAAATATTTCAGTGGAGCGGCGAAGATGTATATTGTAAAGAAAAGATGGATCAGATACGGGAAGAATTAGCAGATGTATTAAATTACAGCATTCTGATGGCAGATGCCTGCGGGCTGGATCTGGATGAAATCATAAGAGACAAAGTAAAGAAAAATAATGAGAAATATCCGGTAGAAAAAGCATATGGAAGCAAAGAAAAATATACGGAGTTGAAAAGAAGATGACAAACAAAGGACAGTGTACGGGTAATATTATAAAAATTGAAAATCTGCAGACACCGGAATTAGATATTTACGCTCGGCTGTCAGAGGGACAGCTGCTGCATTATTATGAACCGGATACGGGAATCTTTATATGCGAAAGCCCAAAAGTAATCAAGCTTGCGCTTGACGCAGGATACGAACCGCTTTCGATCCTGACGGAAGAAAAGGATATTACAGGACAGGCAGGAGAAATTATTGAGCAATGTGGAGATATACCGGTATATACGGGAGAATTTGAACTCCTTAAAAATCTGACAGGATTTCCTTTGACGAGAGGAATGCTCTGCGCCATGCGCCGCAAAGAACTGCCGGCGGCAGAAGAAGTATGCAGAAATGCACGAAGAATCGCAGTTTTGGAAAATGTTATGAACCCTACCAATGTTGGAGCGATTTTCCGTTCTGCGGCAGCCTTAAATATCGATGCGGTTTTACTGACATCAGGATGCAGCAATCCGTTGTATCGGCGTGCAGCCAGAGTAAGCATGGGAACGGTCTTTCAGATTCCGTGGACATTTTTTGACAAGAAACAGTCCTGGCCGGATCAGGGAATGGAAATTTTGAAAAAGGAAGGATTTAAGACAGCGGCCATGGCATTAAGTGATCATTCTATTCGTATTGATGATCCAGAACTGGCAGCGGAAGAAAAGCTGGCGCTGATTCTTGGAACAGAAGGAGATGGGCTGGCGGCAGGAACCATAGCAGAATGTGATTATACCGTAAAAATTCCAATGGCACATGGTGTGGATTCATTGAATGTGGCGGCAGCAAGCGCAGTGGCATTCTGGGAATTAGGGAAAAATAAAATTTTGTAATATAGGTGAGGATAAAAGGATGCTGAAAGCATTCATGAAAAGGCTAGAAGAGAAAAGAAGGGATCCTATATCTTCAGGAATCACAAAAGAAGGGAAATCCAGACTTACGATTCCCATTCCATGGGAGCAGACAGCACATGCAATGAATATGCTGATGCCAAATGTTTATCTCTCCAGAGAAGAAGTGTCTGATCCGGAGATTATGAAATATCTTATATCTCATACCAAAGTCAGAAGCTGTTATATTTTTAAGTTTTTGGAAAACTATGAATTTCTTTCAAATTTTGCAGAAATGGAAGATTTAGAAATATATAGAGGGGATCATATCACATTGTTGTCTTTTATGCGGAATATGAAATCATGGATGATGTTCCACATAGAAAATGCCAGATTGAAGAATCTGACAGAAGCATTTCTGGAAGACAGAAAAATAGATTTCTTTCTGCAGGTGCGTCTGTCTCTACAGGCATGTGAAGTGGGAGAATTAAAAGAGGCTGTGGAATTTACCCGGAAGAAATCATTGGCAGAATTGATCATATGCCGAAAAAAATCTCAAAGAGATGAAAGAGAACAATGGAAAGAAGTAAGGACAACAATGTACCGGTAGTATGTTTTAAAGGAAGAGTTTGCCATAAAAGATAAATAAGAGAAAGGAAAATCAATGAGTAAACGAAGGAAAACAGGATATAAGATAGATAGTGAATACTTTGCACAGCTGGATTATTTAGGAGCAGAGTATTCCGCCGCTTTGGAAAAGATTGAAGAACAAAATAAAGATATCAGAAAATTGATTGCTTTATTGGTTGAACATGACGTGGTGCTAGTATATGAAAGGTCTAATCCCCCAGCTATGCTGGGGAGAATGGAGTAAGCAGGAGCGTG
>ERZ1090865.80-NODE-80-length-65225-cov-10.907764_pt1 | contig 65225 bp, 66 predicted proteins | sample MGYA00478478_ERZ1090865 | MGnify/ENA primary metagenome ERZ1090865 (study PRJEB33644, sample SAMEA5815715) | chicken gut metagenome | biome: Chicken; feature: Gastrointestinal Tract; material: Caecum | place: Ireland | collected 2019-01-01 | study: A study of the... | reverse complement strand
GCAAGAGCTGCGAACTGACTGGCCAGTCCCTGCACATGGTACTTGCCCTGTGCAAAGGCCTGTCCCGATGCCGGTGAACCCTGAAACTCCACCATCAATGCATGGGACCACGGTCCGGGATGCACGGTGTGCCCTTCCGCCTGAAGTTCTTTTGTCAAGGCCTGATCATCAGTGCACAGCGTATTGACGCGTACCGCAGAGACAGGACGGTTACGAAAAGCCTCTGCTATGGCGAAAGCCTCTTCGCCATACTCCCGATACAGGAGCGCTGCCACGGAACGGGACAGGCAATCATAAATTTGCAGCCGTTCCAATGGATCCCGGAAGTCTTCCTGCCGGACCGGCAAAACCGCCGCACGGCGCAGCACAGCATTTACCATGCCGGACGCGCTTGTCTTGCCCATCGCTTTCGTGAGTTTCACAGATTCATTCACCGCCGCAGGCAACGGCACATCCATATACCGCGCCTGGGCCAGTCCGGCGCGCAAGATGGCCCGCACCGGGGCATCCAGTTTTGCCACCGGCTTTTTGCTGAACCGATCCAGCAAAAAATCCAACAGCGGCTGATATTCCAGCACAGTGTAAAAGATGCGTGTCACGAAAGCCGCGTCCCGTCCGTCCAAAGCCGGCGTACATTTTTTCAGTTCTGCATCCAGTACCAGATTGGCGTATCCGGCCTGCTCCTGATGCATCAACGCCTTTACGGCCAGGCGCCGCGGCGTCACAGGCAATCCCCCGCTTTGAGGCGGCGTCCCGCCGCCCAGGCTGTGCCGGTCATCGGCTTGCCGCCCTCCGGCGTCACGGTAAGCAGTTCCACAGCACCGTCTGCGGCAGCGACGGTCAGCGGTTTCAGTGAGATCACCGTTCCCGGCGATGCGGACTTCTGCTGTTGCGCCAAGCGGCATTCAAGCACCTTGATACGTTTGCCGTCATGCATAAACCACGCCACCGGCCACGGATTCATACCGCGCACCCAGTTGTGAATGTGGGATGCCTGCTGCGTGAAATCAAACTGTGCCATTTCCTTGTTCAGGGGCGGCGCCATCGTAGCCAGTTCATGCTGCTGCGGCGCCGGCTTGAGGGCACCGGCTTCCAATGCCTCCAGCGCCTTTACCAGCGTTTTCGCCCCCACGGTGCTGACACGGTCGAACAACTCGCCGCTCGTCTCTTCCGGCCCGATGTCCACCGGTTCCACCAGTAGTACATCCCCGGTATCCAGTCCTTCATCCAGCTGCATGATGGAAACACCCGTCCGGGAATCCCCGTTCAGTACAGCCCATTGAATGGGAGCGGAACCGCGATATTTGGGCAAGAGCGAAACGTGCAGATTGATGCAGCCATACCGTGCCACATGCAGAAGCTGCGGCGGAATGATGCACCCGTATGCCACCACCACCACGATGTCGGGGGCAAGGCTGCGGATCAGGTCGTCGGAGCTTCCGTCCCGCAGCGTACGCGGCTGGTATACCGGAATGCCGTGTTTTTCCGCCATCTGCTTGACGGGCGGCGCGGTCAGGATCTGCTTGCGCCCCACGGGTTTGTCGCGCCGGGTAAACACCGCACAGATCTCGTGTCCCGCGCTGATGAGCGCCTCCAGACTTTCCGCTGCGATGTCAGGCGTTCCCATGAACAGGATTTTCATGTATCAGTCCTCGTTTTCTTCGGGATAATCATCCTCATAGAAATGGGTGGCCAAATCCATGATGGTAATGCCATCCAGATGATTGTTCTCATGCTGGATGCAGCGGGCCAGCATATCGTCCGCTTCCATCTCAAACCATTCGCCGTGGCGGTCCTGGGCCTTCACCTTCACGTGCTTGGAGCGGGCGATGGCACCATTGTGCCCCGGGAACGACAGGCAGCCCTCGTAGAGTTCCACCTTTTCGTCGCTCAGTTCCAGAATCTCGGGGTTGATAAATTCAATCACCTTGTATTCGTAATTGTCCGGAACCTCCTCGGGCATGTCCCGCTCGTCCAGACAAATGAACAACCGGCGCATCATGCCGACCTGCGGACCGGCAAGGCCAAGCCCATTGGCAGCCAGCAGCGTTTCCTTCATATCGTCCAGCAGAACGCCCAGACGTTCGTCAAATTTTGTGACAGGGCGGCAGACCTTTTTCAGAATGGGGTCTCCGTCCTGAACAATGGTACGAAGTGCCATAAGAATAACCTCCAGTTATCTTTACATATCTCCATCGGAGTTGAAATCCAGAATGACCGATGCCTTCTGCGGCAATTTTTCCTGCGCATAGGCATCCAGTGTCTCTTGCAAAAGTGCCCGGAACGCCGCATCGTTGCGGCATTTCAGCGTAAGCTTGTAACGATATTTCCCGTTGAGCATCGTAATGGCCATCGGCGCGGGGCCCAAAAGGCGGAGCGGAATTTGGGGATGCTCCGCTGCCCGCTCTGCCAGCAACGCACCGAACCGGTGGGCTGCCATGGCAACGGTTCCCTCCATTGCTCCCACAAAACCGACCACACAGAAAGCGCAGAACGGCGGATACAGTCCGAACTTGCGGAAGGCGATCTCTTCACGGTAAAACGCTTCATAATCCTGCGCGGCCGCCAGCTGCAGCACGGGGTGATTGGGCACCGTCGTCTGAATCAGCGCGCGACCCGGCAGAGCCGCCCGGCCGCCCCGGCCGATCACCTGGGTGACCAGGCTGAAGACACTTTCGTACGCCCGGAATCCCTGGCCGAAAAGCAGCGAATCAATACCCAGGACTCCTACCAGCGTGACCTTCTCAAAATCCAGTCCCTTGGCCACCATCTGGGTCCCCAGCAGGATGTCATATTCCTGCCGCCCAAACTGTGCCAGCATCGTTTCGTGGGCGTTTTTCTGGCTGGTGGAATCCTGGTCCATCCGCAGGATCCGCGCTCCCGGCAGCAATTCCGCCAGTTCCTCTTCCACGCGCTGCGTGCCGAAACCACTGTAGTTGAGCTTTCCGCCGCATTCCGGGCAAGTCTGTGGCAGCGGACGTACCGTATGCCCGCAATGATGGCACATCAGAGCCTGCTGCGGTTTGTGATAGACCATCGGCACGCTGCAATTGGGGCATTTCAGCACATGGCCGCAGGTAGCACACATTGCCACCGTATTATACCCGCGCCGGTTCAGAAGCAGAATGCTCTGTTCCCCGTTATCCAGGTTTTCCTGCAGCTCCCGGATCATCCGGGTGCTTACTTCCCGGGGATTGCCGGCCGCGAGTTCCGCACGCATATCGATGAAATCGACCTGAGGCAGCGGACGGCCTCCGTAACGCTGGGTAAGCGTCACCAGCTTATATTTACCGCTTTCGGCGGCGTGGTATGTCTCGGTCAGGGGGGTGGCCGACGCAAATACCAGCAAGGCGTTTTCCATTGCCGCGCGCTTCTTGGCCACGTCGTGCGCATCGTAGCGCGGCGCCGACTCACTCTGGTAGGTGTGCTCCTGTTCCTCATCCATAATGATGAGGCCGATATTTTGCAGCGGCGCAAAAATCGCACTGCGCGTGCCCACCACAATGTCTGCCTGCCCCTGCTGGATCAGCCGCCATTGCAGCAGCCGTTCGGTATTGTTGAGCGCCGAATGCTGCACCGCCAGACGACTGCCGAATGTGGATTTCAGCCGGCGGATCATCTGCGGCGTCAGGCTGATTTCCGGCACCAGAATCAGCGCTTTCCGTCCCAGTTCCAGTGCACGTTGGATCAGCTTCAAAAACACAATGGTTTTGCCGCTGCCCGTCACTCCATGCAGCAGCGTCGCATGGGGCTTTCCGTCTTCCAGATCCGGCGCAAGGGAATCAAAGGCTTGCTGCTGTTCCGGTGCCAGGTCAATGGGCTGCGGTGCAAAGGGAATGTCTGTAAAAAGATCCAGTGCCTTATCCTGCTCGGATACGGTCAGAACCCCTTTGGCGCACAGGGTATCCAGTGTGGTCTTGGAGATGCCCACCTCGTCCAGCTGGTGGGCAGTGAGCGGTCCGGCGCGTAGTGCCTCCACCGCTGCTTTTTGCCGCGGCCCCGGTTTCGGCTTGGAAGGAAGCTCCCCCACCAGGGTGTACAGCCGTTCGGTGGAACGGCTGAGCCGGTTTTGCATGACCGGCTTGCCATCAACCACCGCCGCCCGGTACTGCGCTCCATAAGGGATCACCGCTTTCACGGCCTCAAACCAGGTACAGAAGGTCCTGGCTTTCAGGAAGTGAACCAGTTCCAGCAGATCCGGTGTCAGCCTCGCCTGTTCCGGCGCTGCGTCAAAAATTTCTTTCAACCGCTCGGGTATTTCCTCGGTCTGCTGCTCCTCCACCCGGAGTACCACCGCCATACGGGGTTTGTTGCCTTTTCCGAACGGAACCAGTACCATACTTCCGGGCCAGACGCCCCCTTGTAATCTTTCCGGTATCCGATAGGAATACAGCTTGTCAAAGTGGATCGTCGCGTTATCTACCGCGGCCTGCGCCGTTGTCAGGATCATTCGTCCTTCCCGTTCTGAAGTTTGGCCTCGATGATGGAATACAGATCGTCCGCGCAGGTTTCCACCTGGCCATTGACCACATGCTCATCATATTCCGCCGAGTGGGCAATCTCCGTTTTGGCACGTTCCAGACGGCGTTGGATGGTTTCCTCATTCTCGGTACCGCGGTTGCGCAGGCGGCGCTCCAGTTCCTGCATGTCCGGCGGCAAGACGAAGATCGTCGTGGCTCCCGGATACATCTTCTTGATGTTGCCGGCGCCTTCCACTTCGATAACGAGAATCACCGGAATTCCGCGCTCCATGCGGGTTTCAATTTCGCTGCGCAGCGTACCGTAGTAGTTGCCGCAGTACTGGGTGTGTTCCACAATCTGATCGTGGGCCAGGTGATCCTCGAAATCAGCCACCGACATAAAGTGGTAATTGATGCCGTCCTTTTCCCCCTCACGAGGAGTTCGGGTTGTGGCTGAAACGGTGTGCTGAATCTCCGGATGCTTCTTCAAAAGATTGGCAACAACCGTGTCCTTGCCTGTTCCAGACGGTCCCGAAACCACAAACAGATATTTTTCACCTTTCATATTGCCTGTCCCTTTCCTCTTCCTCTTGCGCAAAACGTCCTGTAATGCTGTCCAGCGAAATGCCTGACAGAATCACATGATCAGAATCCATAATCAACACAGCCTGGGTCTTTCTCCCGTAGGAGGCGTCGATCAGTGCGCCCTTCTCCCGTGCATCCTGAATCAGACGCTTGATGGGCGCTGAATCCGGACTGACAATAGTAATCACACGGTCCGCATTGACCATATTACCGAATCCGATATTGATCAGTTTCATGGTGACCCCTTATTCGATGTTCTGGATCTGCTCGCGGATTTTCTCGATTTCGGATTTCAGTTCCACCACCAGACGTGTGATGGCCACATCCTGGCATTTGGAACCGATTGTGTTGGATTCCCGGTTCAGTTCCTGTGTCAGGAAATCCAGCTTGCGGCCAATGGGTTCGTTCAGTTCCAGAATTTCCCGGTACTGGGCCACATGGCTGTGCAGACGAACCGTTTCCTCGTCAATCGCCGTTTTGTCCGCAAAGATGGCCGCTTCGGTCACGATCCGTGCGTCATCAATATTCCGGTCTTCCAGCAATTCCCGCAGGCGGGCATACAGTTTGTCACTGTACGCCTGCACCCGCCCTGCACTGTCCTTTTCGATCTGCGCAACCAGCTTTTCAATGGTTGTCAGGCGCCCCTCCACATCTTCCTTGAGCTTTTCACCTTCCGTGGCACGCATGCTCACAAAAGATGTCAATGCCTGCACGGCCACCGACTGCACATCCTGCCAGAGTTCTTCCTCATCCGTCGGCGCCGCTGCCTGGGCAAGCACATCCGGAAAACGGGCCAGCATGCCAACCGTCACATCATTTTTCAGATCCATGCGCTCCGACATGGCGTTGAGAGCCTCCCGGTATCCCCGCGCGAGCTGCCAGTTCACCGAAATGACGGTATCGGCCGCCGTGACTGTCTGAATGGAAAGATTCAACTCTACCTTTCCACGGCTGACCTTGGATGCTACCAGCTTTTTGAGTTTATCCTCTAAAAATGCACAGGACCGCGGCAGTCGGGAGGAATATTCAAAGAACCGGGCATTGACGCTTCTCAATTCCACCTTGATATCACGGCCATGCAGCAGCGCACCCGCGCGGCCATAACCTGTCATGCTTAAAACCATATCCTACACCTCGTGGCTGTATACCTTTGTTCCGGTCGCACAAAAACATATATTGTATATTGTACTATTTTTACAGCCAAGATGCAAGGTGGCACTGCCGGTTTCCCCTGCCTTTACCTTGATTTTTTACATGGATAACACAAAACCGCCCTCGCAAAAGCGAGGGCGGCAAAATTTCAATCAAACAGGATGAGACTTGTTCTCGTAATCCGCATGCAGTGCATCCACACCCTGCAGACGGGCATTGCGCTTCTCAAAGAACTTGGGGGCAACCTGCGGGAACATGGCGTAGGTCAGCACATCCTCTTCCTGGATGGCGTACTTGGCGGCCTCAGACTTCAGCTTGTCCATCTCAGGCTCCAGCGTATCGGCGAAGCGGCAGGTGATGGGCTTTTCACCCTTCAGGATAAAGTCGCTGAACTCCTTCTTGATGGGGGCCGGCGTCTTGCCGTAATCACCATGAACCAGACCCTTGAACTCCTTGGTGACCATCTTGTAGCGCTCACCGAGGATGACATTGAAGACAGCCTGCGTACCGACGATCTGGCTGGTCGGAGTGACCAGCGGCGGATAACCGGCATCCTCACGTACACGAGGAATCTCCAGCAGCACTTCATCCAGCTTGTCTTCCTTGCCGGCATCCTTCAGCTGCTTGAGCATGTTGGAGAACATGCCACCCGGGACCTGATACAGCAGCGTATTGGCATCGACGCCCAGGGACTTCGGGCTGATCTGGCCGTTGGCAATGTACTTTTCGCGCAGCTTGGCGAAGTAGGCACGCACCACATTCAGCTGATTGAGGTCCAGACCGGTGTCGTAATCGGTGCCCTGCAGGGCAGCCACCAGGCTCTCGGTGGGCATATGAGAAGTGCCCAGCGCCAGCGGGCTCATGGCGGTATCCACGATATCGGCACCCGCTTCAATGCCCTTGAGAATGGACATGGAAGCCAGACCGGCCGTATAGTGGCTGTGAATATCCACCGGGATCTTGACCGTGGACTTCAGTTCCTTGACCAGGTCGTAGCAGGTGTAAGGCTTGAGCAGGCCTGCCATATCCTTGATGCAGATGGAGTTGGCGCCCATCTCTTCCAGCGTCTTGGCATACTTGGCAAAATACTCATTGTTATGTACGGGGCTCAGCGTATAGCTGATGCAGGCCTGCACATGAGCGCCTTCCTTGTTGGCAGCCTTGATGGCCGTCTCAAGGTTGCGCGGATCGTTCAGGGCATCAAAGATGCGGATCACGTCGATGCCGTTGGCCACGGACTTCTGCACGAAGTACTCCACCGCGTCGTCGGCGTAGGGACGGTAGCCCAGCATATTCTGGCCGCGGAACAGCATCTGCAGCTTCTGATGCGGCAGTTCTTTGCGCAGGATGCGCAGGCGTTCCCACGGATCTTCATCGAGGAAGCGGATGCAGGAGTCAAAGGTGGCGCCGCCCCAGCATTCAACGGAGAAATACGGGATCTTGTCCATCTCGGGCAAGATCGGGCGCATCTCATCCATCGTCATACGGGTTGCGAGCAAAGACTGGTGTGCATCGCGCAGAACGACCTCGGTAATTTTAATCGGTTTCTTAGCCAATGTCATTCACCTAGCCTTTCGATCAGTTCATGGTGCAGAGCAGAGCGCCGGAATCCACCACATCGCCCTTACGCACATCGATGGTGGCAATGGTGCCGTCCTGCGGAGCGCTGATCTCGTTTTCCATCTTCATGGCTTCGAGGATGAGCAGCGTGTCGCCGGCCTTGACGGAATCACCGGGCTTCACCTTCACGTCCAGAATATTACCGGGCATGGGCGCGTTGACGGCGACAGCACCGGCGGCACCTGCGGGAGCAGCCGGGGCGGCAGGAGCGGCAGCTGGAGCCGGAGCAGGTGCAGCGGCAGGCGCCGGAGCAGCAGCGGCAACGGGAGCACCGGTGCCCTCTTCGACCGTGACATTGTAAGCAACACCGTTGACGGTAACAATCAGGTTTTTCATAGGGAGTTCCTCCTTAAAAATCAAGGTTGATGATTTTATTCTGTGAGCGGTTGCTTACAGCGTAATGTTGCCATGCTTCTTGGCCAGACGCACCGCGCGCTTGCTGGCAAGCATATCCAGAGCCTGTGCAACGGCACCGCGCACATCCGCCGCAGCGCAGACCGCATCGGCAGCGCCGTTCTGCACCGCCGCAGCAGCACCGCAGACATCCTTGGCATACGCAGCAGCCTTTGCCTTGGTAGCCTCGGCAATATTATCGGAAGCATAGATTTCATCCTTGTACAGGACGCTGACGGCAGTCTCCGGAGCCAGCGGCGCAATCGTTGCGCCCTGCACAGCCACACGCCAGTCGGCACAAGCGGCGAAGACCGTGTACACAGGGCCAACTGCCTCACCGGCCAGGACTGCCACCTTCGCGGTGGTCGCTTCGGCGTAGACACCGGCCATACGGGCAGCCTGGCGTATGCCGCCTGCCTCGTCGTCGCCCTCGCTCTTGACGAAACCGTCACTGTTGACAACGGTCACGACCGGGATGCTGTAAGCATCGCACAGGCGGACGAAACGGGCCGCTTTGGCGGTGCACTTGTGGCAGATAGCTTCCTTCTCGGTTGCAACAATGCCCACCGCGCTGCCGTTGATGGTGGCCAGCGCCGTGACGATATGCTTGCCGTAACCGCTGTACAGCTCCACAGCGCTGTCCGCGTCGGCCAGCGCCGCCACAGCCTCGACCGCCGTGTATTTGCCCAGATTGAGGCTCTTGCTCGGTGCCGCGAAATCAAAGAGCGCAGGACCAGCCAGGTTGTTTGCGGGCAGCAGAGCAACAATGCTGGCCGCCTGCTTGGCAGCCGCCACAGCATCGGCCGCCGTCACAGCCGCAACGCCCGCCTTGGCGGCGAACTCAGCCGAACCGGCTCCGCTGACGCTGTCCTGTGCGGTAAACGGCGCATTCAGGAAAAGCTCTGCATCTTCAGCCATAACACAGACATCCGCAGCGGCTGCATTGATGGCATTGGTGCCGGCGCAGGTACCGGTGATCACCGCGATCTGCGGCACAACGCCGGAAACCCGTGCGATCTCTGCAGTCAGAGCGGCCGTCGCATTCAGAAGCTCCAGACCGCCATCCAGCTTGGCACCGGTGGAATTATAGAAAGTAACAACGGGTGCGCCGGTTTCGGCGGCCATTTCGAGAACGCGGATATTGTTCTTGATATCCTGCACTCCCACGGCCTCGCCGTTTTCGTACACAACGTACACGCTCTGCCCGTTGGCACAGCCATACGCCGCACTGACGGCGCCCTCCGTATACAGCGGCGAATACGCGCCGTCGTCAAAAAATGCTGCAAGGATTTCTGCCTTGCCGGGTTTGTTTGCTGCCATACAGTGACCTCCCATGATAAGACTGACTGTTTTTTGTGAAAATGTTCATAAAAAATATGCCATTTGGCACAATTATACTACTTTGTGTAAAATTCCACAAGTGGAAACGCTTCAGCTTTTCTGGATTTTTTCTACTTTTTTCATGTTTCCTGCGCCGTTTTGCCTGCTTTACACCTTCTTGTGTGTCAGCGGGCCGGAACGGTGAGAGGCGTTTTCCTTTTGCCCCGGAGTGGAACGGGTGTTCTTCTGTGCCGCATTGCGCAAAGCCGTGACTTCCGATTTCTTCAGTTCACGGTATTCTCCCGGCTGCAGCATGCCCAGCTTCACGGGACCCTCGGCGCTGCGCTTAAGGCGTACCACCTGCAGTCCAACCGCAGAGCACATCCGGCGGATCTGACGATTTCGCCCTTCGTGGAGCGTAATCTCCAGGACAGTGCGTCCCGGTTCATCCGTCACCACATGAATCACGCAGGGCTGGGTGCGCACACCGTCGTCCAGCACCACGCCGGAGGCCATCTGCACCACCTGTTCTTCGGTAGCCCGGGGATTGACCGTCACGCGGTACAGCTTGCCCACGCCGCCGGACGGATGGGTCAGCAGGTTGATGAATGCGCCGTCATCGGTCAGCAGCAGAAGGCCTTCACTGTCCTTGTCCAGCCGCCCCACGGGACGAAGCATGGCAGGAACATCCGCCACCAGGTCCATCACGGTCTTGCGTCCCCTGTCATCGGAGCGCGTCGTCAGATATCCACGCGGCTTGTGCAGCATGATATAGGTATACTGCCGCTTGCGCACGATGCGCACGTTCTTACCATCTATGGACACCTTGTCATAATCGGGGTCCATCTTGTCCCCCAGACCCACGGGGTGTCCATTGACCTTGACCTTTCCTGCAGCGATCAGCCGCTCCGCTTCGCGGCGCGAACAGATTCCCTGGTCCGCCAGCACTTTCTGAATTCGTTGTTCTGCCATGCTTACTCCTTATGCCTCGGACGAAGACTCGTCCGGCTTATCTTTCTTGATCATGGTAGTGATCTTTTCCACCAGATCCGGCAACGCCGCAATGGCGTTGTCCACCGCCGTCACCTTTTCAATCAATTGTACCGTACGAACGTTTCCGCCCGAAATAACCAGGAATGCCACAGGCGTTACCGATACCCCTGCACCGGTTCCGCCGCCAAACATCTGCTTGTCGGATTTGGGCGCCACATCGGAGCCCCCCGACGCAAACCCAAACGTTACGCGGGACACAGGAATAATCGTGGTAGCGGCATCCACACGGATGGGATCACCAATGATGGTGCTGGTATCCACCATTTCGCGGATTTTGTCGATGGTAACGCCCATAAGACCTTGAATCGGATGTTCTGCCATAGTAAACTCCTCCCAAAAACGTATTGTAAATTCATCAGATCTTCTGTGGTTCCGGTTGTTCCTGCGGCTGAAGCAGCGGATCTTTCCAGATGCGATACAAAAGGTGCAGCATCAAAACAGCGCTGGCCGACACCGTGCAGGCAATCCGACGTTCGTCATGCTTTGCCCCCGTAAAGTCAGGTTCCAGCCACATACGGTCACTTTGCAGCCGCACCGTCTGCTGTATCAAAGCCAGTGCCGTATTCAGTGCCGCCATTTCTGCGCCGTAGGCGATGGCTGTTGCAGCGGCATCCTCACAGGTCACGGTCCAGTACACATCCGCATGACGGATGCTCATTTTGAAAACAGAATGGCGATGCAGCCAGCGCACATGACCAAAGACACAATGTGCCAGAGCCTTCGGGTCTTCCTCCAGCAAGGACAGCATCCGCTCCAGGCGCCCCATGACACCGGAGGGAAGTTCCTCTTCCTCCTCTTCCGGCGCAGCTGCCTCCCGCAATTTTTCGTCCGCCTTCTTGCCGGCCGGCACATCCATGCTGTGGGAGGCCTCCTCTTTCTTTGGAATGTCCGCCGCGGCAGACTCCGCCGCTGGCGGCAGACTCCATGCCTCCACATGGTCAGCCGTTACGGTTTTCGCTTTCTCTGCAGGAGGCTTTCGGGAAATTCCCTGCCGCCGAATCCGATGGGACCAGATGGTTCTCCGAAGCGGTCCATAGATGGCTGTCATCCGGAACCGGCTGGGTCGATATTCAATGGAAAATCCCAGCGGCAAGAGAAGCGCCGTGATCAGCAGAGCCAAAAGTATCGCCAGGAGAACCGCCAGAATTTTCAGTACCGCAAGCAGTACAGGCATTGGCACTCACTTCCATTCCAACTGTTCGGGGCCGTCGTTCTCCGCTTCTTCCACCTGCTGCGGTGCCGCATCGCCCACTTCATCGTGGAGCGGCGGCAGATCATTCAGACTTCCCAGACCAAATACGCGCAGGAACGTATCGGTCACCTGAAACGCCACTGGTTTGCCGGGCAGATCCAGACGTCCCGCTTCTTCAATCAGGCCCTTTTCCAAAAGCTTCGTGACGGTGGACGAAGAGTCCACACCACGGACCTGCTCAATAAAGCTGCGGGATACAGGCTGGTTGTAGGCAATCACAGACAGCACTTCCAGCGCGGCCGGGGAAAGAGGCGCGTTGCGCCGGGTATCCAGGATCCGCTTGACCACCTCCCCGTAATAGGGCCGTGTTGTCATTTGCCATCGGTCCGGCTCAAATCGCAGCAAGGCCAGGCCGCTCTCCTGTTCGTCATATCGGCGTTGCAGCTTTTCCAGCAAAGCCTGCGTGTCCGCTACGGAAAGACGCAGCGCATCGGCCAGTCTTTCCGTTTCCACCGGTTCCGCATGGGCAAACAGCATGGCCTCCAGAGCGCCGAAATGCTGTGCTTCATTCATGGGCTGTGTCCTCCTTCTGTCTGTGATGGCCCCGGTCCAGGTCCATGGTACCGCTGGCGTCCACGCGGATGCGTCCGGCGCGAATCAGCTCAAGCAGCGCCAGAAATGTAGCCACATTGGTACTGCGGCTTTCCTCCGGGCTGAACAACTGACTGATCTTATGCAGACTGCCGCGCAGCAGTCCCCGCAGCATATGGGACACCCGGCTGGCCACCGAAACAAACGGCGCAGCAACCAGCGGTTCAAAACGCTCCTGCGTCGGCTTACGCTTGCGCAGGCTGCGTCCCATCAAGTTAAACCATGCCTGTACCAGAAGGTTGGGATCATGGCGCCGGGTATATTCAGCCGCTCCCACCAGCGGCATCGGCTGCCGAACCGCGGTATACAGATCCCGTGCGCGGCTTCCCAGCTGGGCTGCCACTTCCTTGCAGGCGCTGTATTCAATCAGCCGCCCGGTCAGTTCTGCCTTCATGCGTTCTGCCTCGGGGCTGCGCGGCAGCAGCAAAGCGCTTTTCATCTGCACCAGATGGGCCGCCATGTCAATAAACTCGCTGGACACATCCATACGATTCTCCTGCAGCGTGCGGATGGCTGTGGTATATTGATCGATCAACTCCATGATGTTTACATCATAGAGGTTCATCTTATTTTTCCCCACCAGATACAGGAGCAGATCCAGCGGTCCCTCAAAGTCTTCCAGTTTAAATGTCAGTATTTCCTGCAAAGCTACCTCCACAGCCCATCCACAAACCACGTTCCTTCTGCCAAGCGGTCCCAGAGGAAATTCACCGCCACGGAAAGCGGGATATCCAGAAGCCCCAAAAACACCAGCAGCAGAACCGCCAGCATGATTTGCCTTTCATACCGCATGGCCTTGAAATACAGGTTTCGCGGCAGGAACAGAAGTGCAATACGGCTTCCGTCAAACGGCGGAATCGGAATCAGATTAAATACGGCCAGGCTCAAATTCATGGCCACCATATAGTAAAAGAAAAGCATCAGGGCTGGAATACTGTTTCCCAGTCCACTGTAGATGACACACTTGTATACAATCATGGAGAACCAGGCCAGCAAGAAATTGCTGACCGGCCCGGCAGCCGCCGAAATAGCCATACCGACTTTGGGATTCTTATAGTTCCGAACGTCGATGCCCACCGGTTTTGCCCAGCCCACACCGCCAATCAGCATGCAGAGTGCACCGAGCAGATCGAAATGGCGCACAGGATTGAGGGAAAGCCGCCCCGCGCGCACCGCCGTGTCATCTCCCAGCCAGTGACTGACAAGGGCATGCGCCGCCTCATGGAACGGGATGGCAACCAGTACGACCAGAGCCCGCAGCAGATAGAGTACAATCTCATAGGGCGAAAGCAAGCCCTGCACAGGAAACACCACCCCATTGAAAGAATCACCTTATTATATCGTAGATAATGGCGCAAAACAAGCCCTGAAGGCCTTATGCCGGTCCGGTTTTGTGCCCCACACGCGCAAAAGGACGTTTTTACAAAAAAAGTCCAACTTTTTTGTGCAAAGGTCTTGCATTTTAAGGAAATATTCGCTATAATTGTTAAGCTATTGAAAAGGAGGTGCAAGCAATTATGGCCAAATGTTCTTGCTGTGGCAAGGGTGTCACGTTCGGTATCAAGGTTTCTCACTCTCATCGTCGGAGCAACCGTACCTGGAACCCCAATGTCAAGCGCGTGAAGGCGATCGTGGACGGTTCCCCGAAGTATATCTACGCCTGCACCCGCTGCCTGCGCTCTGGTAAAGTTACCCGCGCGGTCTGATTGGAAAGAAAAATTGCCGGTCACTTCGCGTGACCGGCTTTTTCTCTTTTTCGAGATCATAAAGGAGTTTTCCTATGCTGCCCCGTGACCCGATTATTTTGCTTAGCTACGTGAATACCAAACTGCGTGATCGTGATGCCAGCCTGGCCATCTTCTGCGAGGAGGAGGAAGCGGATGAAGCTTCCCTGCGTGCGGCACTTGCAGAAGTGGGATACGAATACGATCCCAAACGAAACCAGTTTGTATAATCACCTTTTGTGAGAGAGGAAGTCCAACAACTCATGAATTTTATTTTTGTCAGCCCCCATTTTCCCAAAACATACTGGAATTTCTGTGATCGACTGCGCCGCAACGGTGTCAATGTGCTGGGCATCGGTGACGCACCGTTCGATGAGATTCCCAACGAGCTGAAAGATTGCCTGACCGAGTATTACCGGGTTGATAACCTGGGCAATTACGACGAGATGGTTCGTGCCGTTGGTTATTTTACCTTCCACTATGGCAAAATCGACTGGCTGGAATCCAACAACGAGTACTGGCTGGAAATGGATGCCCAGCTGCGCACGGATTTCAATATTACCACCGGTGCGCAGAACGATTTTATCCAGCGCATCAAGTTCAAGAGCAAAATGAAGGAAAGCTACCGCGCAGCCGGTGTCCCGGTGGCGCGGCATCATATGGTCTGCACCATAGACGCCGCCCGCGATTTCATTCGCACCGTCGGCTATCCTGTGATTGTGAAACCCGATAACGGCTGTGGTGCAGAGGCCACCTACAAGCTGAAGAACGAGGAAGATCTGCAGGCTTTCTTTGCCAAGAAGCCCAGTGTCCCCTATATCATGGAGGAATACATTGACGGCACCATTGTCAGCTTCGATGGCGTAGCCGATTCCCACTGTGTACCGCTGTTCTATACTTCCAACGTCTTCCCCACGCCTTTGCTGGAGATCGTCAGCAAGAAGGGCGATCTTGCCTACTGGACCCAGAAATCGGTGCCTGCCGCGCTGAAGGACGTGGGTTTCCGCACCATCAAAGCATTCGGCGCCAAGAGCCGTTTCTTCCATTGTGAATTTTTCCAGCTGAAGGCAGACAAGCCCGGGCTCGGCCGCAAGGGCGATTATGTGGCGCTGGAAGTCAACATGCGCCCCGCCGGCGGCTACACCCCGGACATGATCAACTACGCGAATTCTGTGGATTGCTACCAGATCTGGGCTGATATGGTTTGCTATGATGAAGTCCGCAATCTCGATCTCAACGGGCCGAAGTACTATTGTGTGTACGCTTCCCGCCGTGACTGCCATACCTACAAGCATTCCCATGAGGAGATCATGGCGCGCTACGGCAGCCGCATGAAGATGTGCGATGAACTCCCTCCCGCCCTCCGTCTGGACATGGGAGACCGGATGTATACTGTCAACCTGCGGACCAGTTCCGAACGGGATGCTTTCATTCATTACGTGCAGGAACGCGCCTGATCGCTGTTTTCCGCCTATAAAAAACTCCGCGGAGAAATTAATTCTCCGCGGAGTTTTTTATTCGTCAGTTTTGGGTCCGACCTCTACAGATTCCTTTCCATAGTAGGGTGTCAGCCCCCACAAGTCAGGCCCCACCGACACATCCGTGTAAAACAGCAGCCAGGGCCGCTCCTCCTCCCCCAGCGGTGTGATTTCCACATCCGGCCGGTCCGGATCACTCAGGGAAGCCTCTCTCGCATCCAACGCCTTCGCAAAGGCGGACGCTTCTCCGCTGGCCAGTTCATACGCCGCTTCCAGGCTGGTGGCAAAATAATTGTCCTGCCCTTCTTTGACAGTATGGCTCCCGATGCAGGCCATACAGACAAGCAGCATCGCCGCGATCCGCGGCAGATACCTGCTATGCCGTTGTACAAACTGTTCGGCTCTGTGCAGCGGAATCATCCGGATACGCGCAAGCCAGCCGAAGAACAGGAATTCCGAAACCGTGAGCCCCAGAATAAAGGTCATCCAGACCACATTCAGAAGACGGCCGGCGCCAATGCCTCCCATGGTATAGGAAGGCAGGAAAATCATAGCCCACATCAACACAAACGTGCCGGCAAGTCCCAGCCAGGGATGGCGGAACAGCCGGTCCGGCACTTGCGTACTGGCGGCCAGATGATACAGCGGCAGTGCCAGCAGAACCAGCAGGCACAGCAGCGGCACATCCAGCCATCGGATCCACTGCATGGCTGCCAGAACAAAACTCTTGACGATCGCCTCGACTACGCCTGCCTGGGCAAAGCCATCGGCACGCACCCGCGTTCCCGGGGCGGTCACATTGACAATCAGTCCGCCAATGGATGCCACCAGCGCCGGGACAAGCCAGAAATTTTTGCGCCGCAGGCACAACGCCACCAGAAAAAGCAGGATCAGAATATTCAGTTCCCCGACCACCTGGTGTCCTCCACCGATGATCCAGCCAATCAGAAAACCCGCCGCCGCAAACAGCACCCGGTGCCCGGCCGAAATACGTTTCGGTTCACACAGCGCTACAGCGAGCCCTGCATTGAGCACCGCGAAGGAGAAATACGGCAGGTAATTCATGGCCCCGTTGAACCAGTAAAGGCCTTCCACAGGAGAAGGCATGCCTTCCACAAACGCAAACACCAGCAAAACCGTCAGCGCCAGCGGAAGCCGCTTCTGGGCAGGTTCCAGCCGGCGCACAAGAAGCCAGATGCAGCCGTACAGGCAGAGAAACAACGGCACCAGAACGCACAGGAAGGTCAGTCCATACCATTGGTTTCCAAAAATCGCCGGCTGAAGGGCCAGCACAAAACCGGAAACGTACAACCCCTGCCAGTTCTGGAAGAAATAGACCGTTGTGTCCCACGCTGCCGCCAGCAGGCGAAGCCAGTCTGCGCCGTACTGCTGAACCACCGCATGGGTACGCGCCGCATAGACATAATCGTCTGCGGACGGACGCGCGTAAAAGGCCAGTATAATCGCCGGCAGCAGCAGAACCACAATAAACAGGATCAGCCGCCGCAGCCAGTGCTTCTGTGACACGGCATCATGCCAAAAATCCATACGATATTCCTTGCTCGCTTTGAACGGTTACGGATTGCCCAGTGTCATCTGCAGAAAGTATGTCCACTGCTTTTCCCACCAGGGCCAGTCATGGGAGACATCGGTTCCCCAGATATCCACAATGGGATGGATGTCCTTGCTCTCCAAAATGGACTGCAATTCTTTGGTGGAAGCCAGCAGATCGTCTTCCCAGGCTCCCTGTCCGCAGCACATGATGAATTTATCGGCCTGTGCGTAGAGCTTTTTGTAAGGGTGATCTTCCGGGAAGTTGCGCATGTAATCGCAGGGAGAATTGCGATATACCAGGTCATCCATATAATTGCCGAAGAACATCCGGGAAGAATACAGACCGCTGAGCGCAATGGTACCATTGTAAAGGTCGGGACGGCGCAGGTAGAAATTCACTGCGTGGCCGGCTCCCATGCTGGCACCGCCCACCAGAACACGACCAGTGTGGTCTTCGCCCTGTTCGCGATTGATCTGCAGGATGCGCGGGGTCAGTTCCTCGCACACGTAGTTATACCACCGCTCCTGCATCTCAATGCGGGGACGCTCGGGCCCGTGATTATCCCAGCTTTCCGGGTCGATGCTGTCTGCGGTAAAGATCTGCAACTTGCCGCTGTCGATCCAGGGCGACGCCAGGTCACACATATGCCGGTCTTCCCAGTCATAAAACCGGCCGCTCTGGCACGGGAAAATGATGATGGGCCGTCCGGCATGCCCGTAGGCCTTGAATTCCATATCCCGGTCCAGGTAGCGGCTGTATTCCTTATAATAGCGGATCTGCATGGCAGTTCCCTCCTATTGATAAAAAAATCGTTTGTTCAAATCCAAGAATCCGACCAGCGCGTGCATCGGCCCGCTGGCAGATGTTTTAAAAACCCAATAATAGGCAAGCGCCAGCGCCTCCCGCAGATAGCACGGGATCACACTGCGCCAGGGTGTGGCAGCGGGCAGAGCGCTCGCCGTCATGAAACCGGCCCGTTGTGCATAGCGTCCTGCCCGATAGCAGTGAAAAGCATTGGACACATACACAATGGGGGTAGATTCATCATATCCTCTCTCGCGGAGAATTTCCAGTGAAAAGGCAAAATTTTCTTCTGTGGAGGTGGAGGCATTTTCCGCAACAATCCGTTCGGGGTCCAATCCCTTTCCAATCAGATAATCCCGCATGGCCTGCCCTTCCGGCACCCACTCGTCGCGTCCCTGCCCGCCGCTTGTGATGATCAGTACATCCGGGTGTGCTGCCGCGTAGGCGTATGCCTTATCCAGGCGGTACCGCAGCAGCGTACTCGGCCGATCCCGGCGCAATCCGGCTCCCAGCACAATCATGACCTTTTCCTGTCCCGTGGGCGGATTGGCATAACCACTGACTGCCACAAACCCAATCAACAGTGCATAGCAAATGCCGGCGGCCACCAGAATCCACCAGACAACGCGCCCCAAGCCGGGCGCATGCAGCCAGGCATGCAGCGGCTTGTGCCAGATTGCGTAGGCCGTCACCCCGGCAGTCAGCAGCCAGACCATCAGATTGCCCATGTTAAAGTTGCTGGTGAAAGCCAGCCCTATGGAATAAACCACCAGCGCTCCTGTAAGCAAATATAGCAGAACAAGCGGCATCTTACTTGTGAATTTCATCATAGACTCCGCAGCCAGCCGGGCAATACGGAACATGCAGGCTCTGGCAGACCGTATCTGCAATGGTGGCAAAGCTGTACCGTGTATGCAGATTGACACCGGCCTGAATCTCGTCGCCGCAGATCAAAAACGGCACATACTCCCGGGTATGGTCGGTGGTCCTGGTGTAGCTGGGGTCGCAGCCGTGGTCGGCAGTGACCATCAGGATATCCCCGGGGCGCATCCTGGCCCGGAACGCCGGCAGCCAGTCATTGAATTCTGCCGCCGCCGCCGCGTATCCTGCCACATCCCGGCGATGCCCGTACAGCATATCAAAATCCACAAGATTCACAAAGGCCAGGCCCTCAAAGTCACGGTCGGCCAGTTCCAGCGTCACCTGCAAACCTTCTGTATTGCCGCTGGTGCGGATCGTTTCCCCGACACCCTTTCCGGCAAAGATGTCATGAATTTTTCCAACACCGATCGTGGACTTGCCGGCTGCCTGCAGGGCGTCCAGCATGGTATCCCGTGGCGGCACCAGGCTGTAATCATGACGGCGGGAGGTACGGGTAAAGTTGGCGGCACAGTCTCCGATAAACGGACGGGCAATCACACGGCCCACGCCATACTTGCCGGTCAGCAGTTCCCGGGCCTGCTGGCAGATTTCATAGAGCTTCTCCACCGGCACAACAGCCTCGTTGGCCGCAATCTGGAAGACACTGTCCGCCGAGGTATATACGATGAGAGCCCCGGTCTTCATGTGCTCCTCCCCGTAATCGCGGATGACTTCGGTACCGGAATACGGCTTGTTGCACAGCACTTTATAGCCGGTCCTGGCCGTAAATGCGTCCAGCAGATCCTGCGGGAATCCGTCCGGGAAAGTCGGCAGCGGCTCCGCGCTGAGCAGACCGGCGATTTCCCAGTGTCCGATGGTGGTATCCTTTCCCGCGCTCGCCTCCCGCAAACGCGCAAAGCTTCCGATGGGGTGCTCTGCGGGTACACCGCAAGTCACTCCGTCCAGATTGAACAGGCCCAGTTCTGCCAGATGATCGCCTTTGAAATTGGGATGGGCTGCAATCGCAGCCAGTGTATTGGTTCCTGCATCACCGAACTGCGCAGCGTCCGGCTCCGCACCGACGCCAAAGCTGTCCAGAACAATGAGAAAGACTCGTTTTGCCATAGTCTATAGTCTCCTGTCGCAAAATAGAGAATGTTACAATAAGCCATTGTGAGGTATATTATACTCTATGGCCGCAAAAATGTAAAATGTTTCATCATTTTTTCCACCAGGATGCCTTATGAACTATCTGAATTGGTAAAATGCGAGTAAAAAATGCACTGGGACTTGTCTAGAGGTTCAAAATTGTAGTATAATAGCGCCGTACAGTGTTTATGAATAAAGAATCCATGGAGGCATTTGTATATGCGTAAAACAAAGATCGTTTGCACGATGGGACCTTCCACCGACAAGCCTGGCATTCTTCGTCAGCTGCTTGAAAACGGCATGGATGTGGCCCGTTTCAATTTTTCCCACGGTGATTACGAGGAGCACAAAGGACGCCTGGATGCGCTGCGCGCTCTGACCGAAGAAATGGATCTGCCGGTCGCTGCCATGTTGGATACCAAAGGCCCGGAAATCCGTCTGGGCGTTTTTGCCAACGGCTCTGAGAACCTGCATGCCGGCCAGAAGTTCACTCTCACCACCCGGGAATTGGAGGGCACCAACGAGATTTGTTCCGTTACGTATAAGGATCTGCCCCGTGATGTTGCCCCCGGCGGACGGATCATGCTGGATGACGGTCTGATCGAACTTCTGATTGACTCCGTGGAAGATACCGAAATCCACTGCACCGTACAGAATGACGGCGTCATCAAAACCAAGAAGGGCGTCAATGTTCCCGGCGTGCATCTGTCCATGCCGTATATGAGCCAGCGTGACCGCAACGATATCCTGTTCGGCATCGAGCAGGGATTCGATCTGATCTCCGCCAGCTTTACCCGTAACGCCCAGGATATCATGGAGATCCGCCATCTGCTGGACGAGCACAACTGCACCATGCGTATTATCGCCAAGATCGAGAACCAGGAGGGCATCGACAACATCGATGAAATCCTGACCGTTGCGGACGGCATCATGGTAGCGCGCGGTGACATGGGCGTGGAAATCGACTACGCCGAAATCCCTGCCATTCAGAAGCACCTGATTGACCGCGCCATGAGCACCGGCAAGATCTGCATCACCGCCACGCAGATGCTGGATTCCATGATTGTAAATCCCCGTCCCACCCGTGCCGAAATCACCGACGTTGCCAACGCCATCTATGATGGCACCGGTGCCGTCATGCTTTCCGGCGAGACCGCTGCCGGCAAGTATCCTGTGGAGGCCCTGAAGGCCATGGCGACCATCGCCGAGACCACCGAGGCCGATTCCAGCTTCGACAGCCTGGTTCATCACGCAGGCAATCAGGATTCTCACCTGACGATCGGCGCGGCTGTCGCCCATGCCGCCTGCACCACTGCCGGTGATATCGGTGCCACCGCCATCATCTCGGCCTCCAAGAGTGGCGAGACGGCCCGGCTGCTGAGCCGTTTCCGTCCTGACACGGCGATCATCGCCTGTGTGCTGGATGAGCGCACCCGCCGCCAGATGAACATCTACCGTGGCATCACGCCTCTGCTGATGGGATATGCCAGTTCCACCGATGAGCTGATCAGCATGTCTGTGGACGCAGCTGAAAAGGCAAACCTCGTTCACTCCGGTGATCTGGTGGTGGTCACGGCCGGCGTTCCTGTGGGCGTTTCCGGCACCACCAATATGATCAAGATTCATCTGGTCGGCAACACGCTGCTGGCCGGTGTGGGCATTGGCCAGCACAACGCCAAGGGCGAAGTCTGTGTCTGCCGCAACGCTGCCGAGGCCGAAAAGAAGTTCAAACCCGGCCAGATTCTGGTGCTCCCCTTTACCACCAATACCATGCTCCCCTATATGAAGGAAGCTGCCGGTATCATTACCGAAGAGGCCGGCACCAACAGCCACTCCGCCATCGTGGGCCTCACGCTGGACAAGGCTGTGATCGTCGGTGCCTCCAACGCCACCCGTACCCTGAAGGACGGCATGATGATTTCCATGGACTGCTCTCGCGGCATCGTCCAGGCCATGCCGGAGTGAGGACAAAATGGAACGTATTGCCAGTTTTTGCGTAGATCATACCAAACTGCTCCCCGGCATGTATCTTTCCCGCCAGGATGGCCCCGACGGAGAGATTCGGACCTGGGATATTCGCATGAAACGTCCCAACCAGGGGCAGTATCTTTCCCCTGCCGCGGCACACACGCTGGAGCACCTGTTCGCCACCTACGCGCGCAACAGTAAATACAGCAAAGGTGTTGTGTATGTCGGTCCCATGGGATGCCTGACAGGATTTTATCTGTTGACAACCGGCCTGTCCGATGCCGAAGCGCTGGATCTGGTTCGCAGTGCCTTTGCCTGGATGGCCAGCTATGACGGTGAAATTCCCGGCGCCTCTGCCGTGGAATGCGGCAACTATCTGATGATGGATCCCATTGCCGCCCGTGCGGAAGCCGCGGCCATGCTGCCGGTTCTGAATGCACTGGACGCTGATCATCTGCGGTATTGATCTTTAAATAAAGTATAAAAAACGGAACAGCAATATTGCTGTTCCGTTTTTTACTGTAAAAGAACGCCCGGCAAGCCGGGCATTCTTTCTTATATCGTTATGTAGGATGCTTTCAGATCAGCGCAGCGGTAATCAGAGCCATCTTGTAGACTTCCTCCGCATTGCAGCCGCGGGACAGATCGTTGATCGGCGCATTCAGGCCCTGGAGAATGGGGCCGTAAGCCTCATAGCCGCCCAGACGCTGTGCGATCTTGTAGCCGATATTGCCGGCGTTGATGTTGGGGAAGATGAAGGTATTGGCACAACCTGCCACCTTGGAACCGGGAGCTTTCAGCTGACCGACTTCGGGAGCCACGGCAGCATCGAACTGGAGTTCACCATCTACCTTCAGTTCCGGATGGGCTTCCTGCACACGCAGTGTTGCATTGCGCATCTTGTCAACCGTCTCGCCCTTGCCGGAGCCTTTGGTGGAATAGGACAGCAGCGCCACGCGCGGGTCAATACCAAAGATCTGTGCGGTGTGAGCAGTTTCCACCGTGGACTCCACAATCTCTTCCTCGCTGGGATCGATGTTGATGGCGCAGTCACCCATGGCGATGCTCTCATTGCCGCGCATCAGGATGAAGCAGGAGCTGACAGACTTGATGCCGGGCTTGCACTTGATCAGCTGCAGTGCCGGACGAACGGTATCAGCGGTGGAATAGGTGGCACCGCCCAGCAGGCAGTCCGCCTTGCCCATCTTGACCAGCATGGTGCCAAAATAGTTGGACTTGGCCAGCGCCGCACGGCACTGCTCCTCGGTCATCTTGCCCTTGCGGAGTTCCACCATCATGGCGACCATTTCCTCAAAGCCATCGTAAGCAGCAGGATTCAGGATTTCTGCGCCAGTGATATCGAAGCCAGCTTCCGCGGCCGCCTTTTTGACGGCTTCCGGCTCGCCCAGCAGAATCACACGCAGCGTCTTGCCCGCCAGCAGCCGACTGGCCGCCGACAGGATCCGGGCGTCTGTTCCCTCCGTAAAGACAATAGACTTGGATTCCGTGCGCAGCTTGGCTTCAAAATTTTCAAAAATGGACATACAAAAAACTACCTCCATATCTATTCACGCAGAAATATTGACACAAATATCCTCTGCTTGACGCTAACAGAATTATTATAGCATCCATTTTGCAAATTGCAAAGAATCGGTACGTTTTCACAACAGATTGGGCAAGAAATATGCGAAACCGCAAGATACTTCACAAAGTTAATAAAATGTCAAATATGGATTGGTATTTTTTTGTCAATTCCGACATGGTGGTTCCCACCCGTAGGACCGGTAAAATGCCTCGATTTCCTTCTGGTTCCGTACCACAACAGCCTGCTGCAGGGCGCCTGTTTTAGGGTCCAGGAAGCCAATCAGTGTCTCCCCTGTACAGATGCTGCTTTGCGTCCTGATATCCGCCGCCGTCCTGCCCGCCGGGGGTGTCAAGTGGTTTTTCTGTTTTCTGCCTTTCCAGCGAGCGAACCACATTCAAAGCCATCCCCCGATCCAGACGCACACCAGAATCTGTGCCACCAGAATCAGCGGCATACCAATGACAAAATACCAGTGCTTTGTTTTGTGATGCCACAGGTACATCCCTAAAATGGCCCCCAGACTGCCGCCCAGCAGTGCCACAGCAAACAGGGTACGCTCCGGTATGCGCCATGCATGTTTCCGGGCGCGGTACTTATCCGCTCCCATCAGTCCCCATGCCGCCAGGTTGATCAAGATCAGATATAAAATCAGTATTTTCATATCTGCATTATACGTCACCGCCGGGCTGCTTGTCCAGTGGTAGGGTTCAGGATTCCAGCAGCCGGATTTCCTGATAATTGGGAATTCCGGCCAAAAAGTCGTCCTTGCTGATCAGACCTTCGCGATATGTAAAGGTCAAGGTCTGCGCCGGAAGTCCATCCGGATCGATATATTCAACCGTATGCGGCTGTTCTTCAAACACCACCAGCAATGCGTTTTCCGTTTGTCCCAGAATGCTCACAGGCCTCTCGGAAGCATTGCTTATATACTGCAGCGGGATCTCCTGCAGTATACCGCTGCCAGGCTCCAGTGCATAGCGCTTGATCAGGTCTTTTCCCCAGGGACCGTATACCGTCAGAAGGATTTCTTCTCCCAGCATTTGCTCCAAATAAATGATCCTATCATCGGTGTACTGTGGAGTCAGAATCTCTTCCGGCCAATCAATGGCACTCTCCCCGGAGCCGCCGTCCTGGCTGACCCAATGCAGATTCGCGGGCTCGTCACAGTCCACCCAGTACAGACGGGAAGGCCCCCAGAGTACCGTTTTCCCTTGCGATCCGTAGAGAGAACTCCACGTCAGCAGATCCTGTTCTTTTCCGGTATCGACCGAAAGCAGATAGACCCTATGTTCCGTGACCATTGCATCCATCGCAGCCTTATATCGTTCCTCTTCCTGCTGTACCTCCTCTTCCGTCATATCATCGGTGAGGGTCAGCGGCGGAATCTCCTCCTGATTATTCGAGAAACTTTCCCATATCAGGTTTCTTCCGTCTGTCCCCAGCAGTTGGGGATCGGGATTGGACATTGTCCAAAGAGCTTCTATGGTCCCGTCCCCAAGGGACACCCGGATCAGCTGACTCTGTTGGTTTTCGTAGTCCGTCTGCATAAGATAGAGATTCTCCCGGTCTGCGCAGAGCAAGTTGGGATAGCCCTGTTGCTCCTGCATTGTAGCGAGAACCCGGCGATTGCTGCCGTCCGCATCCGCAAGGCAGATCTGATCCCCTTCCACACCGACCTGATCGTTCGATTCCATGTAGACCAGCGTTCCATCCCGCAAGGCATATACGAAGTAAATATTTTTTCCTTCCCCGGGACTGGCCATACAGCTTTCCGTATCATGGGCGCAGCCTGGTTTGCTGCACAACACGGTTTCCTCACAGCTTTCATAATCCATAAAGCAGATACGAGGGCTTCCCTGGTATTCCCCCATATGGTAAAAGCCTCGCTCCGTTTCACCGCTTAACAGATACAGTTCATCTTCCTGTATGGTATCGCTTTCTTCCGCGGCGGAAATTTCGCCTGGAGCCGATGCCGCGGCAGACTGCTCCTTTTCAGCGCCGCACCCACACAGCCCCACCACCAAACATGTGCATAGCATACTGGCAATTTCCCGTTTCATTGCGTTACTCCTTTCCATGCCGTCCTCAGGGTGCAGCTTCCAGTTCCCGTGAAGAAACTCCCAAGGTCGTCCTGCCGTTTTCCCACTGACAGAACAGGTACAATTGCCCTGCCTGTGACCAACTGTACTGGGATTGTTCCGTTCCTGAACTCCTCGTCCAGTCGGTCAGTGTATCCACACCGAGATACTTTTTGTAGGCTTCCATACCTCCTGCCGGATTTGCCGTTTCCTTGTCTGTGCTTACCGAATAAAAGGTTACCAGGCCGGTCTTTTCCTGCCAGGAGGCCCGGACCACTTCGCTGGTTCCGTCTTCCTCATCCGCCACCCAGTAGGTTGCACTGACAAATCCGTTTTCTATCTTACTGCTGGTCTGTGCTCCCTGCTTTGCCAGAATCGCACGTGCCTGCTTCGCAGCCTGTTGCGATAAAGCTCCAGCCTCTGCCAGCGCTTCGGTCTTTTCCAGCAGCCGCTTTCCCGTCTGTTCAGCATCGGAACTGGTTTCAATGCCGGTATCTGCCAGGAAGCGATTTCGATAGAGCGCATACGCCAGCGGATTTTGCTGCCCCTCTGCGCTGAGTGTCCCCGGCTGCACATACCAGTTTCCTCCATTATCCTGCAGCCAGCGGTCAATTTCCTTTCCATAGCAATATGGCAGGACCAGGGACAACAGGCAGAGAAGAGATGCCGCCACAAAACCCAGCCGGCCTGCTTTTCGTTTGCTCATCCCTGTACCTCCTGCAATGTGATGGACAGGGTCGTTCCCTGCCCCAACCGGCTTTCTATCTGCAGATCCGTCTTATGTGCCTGTGCAATCTGCTCACAGATAGCCAGGCCCAGCCCGTTGCCGCCCGCTTCCCGGGAACGGCTCTTGTCAATCCGATAAAACGGCTCTTTGATCCGTGCCACTTCCTCTTCCGGGATACCCGGTCCGCAGTCGGTGACACCAATGCGCACTTTTCCCTTGCTGTCCTGGCTCCAGATCCGGATGCTTTTCCCTGTTGTATCCGCCACCGCTGCATTCACGATCAGATTGCGCAGCAACGTCACCAGAAGTTCTTTGTTTGCCTGTACGGTCGTCTCCTTGCATTGCCAGAGCAGACGCTTCTCCTGTTCCGGAAGACTGCGGAAAAGTTCCCCCTTCACCGTGGCAAGGGATACTGGCTTCATCTCTACGCCGCCCTTTTCCAGCCCCAACAGAAGCAGCAATTCCCGGCTCAGGTTTTCCAGGCGAAGGGATTCATGGTATATGTAATCAGCTGCACGGTGGCGCTTTTCCGGTGGCTGTTCTCCGCTGCGAAGCAGATTCGCATATCCGAAGATTGCCGTCATAGGGGTCTTCAGTTCATGGTTGAATGCGCCTACAAATCGTTTCTGCCGCATCGACTCTTCCTGCAAGGCCTGCATCTGTTCGCAAACAGCCTGTGCCATACCATTGAAGGTGTTTCCCAGCCGTTCCAGTTCATCACCACTCTCAATCTGTGTTCTCGCCGTCAGATCTCCCCTTGCAAGTTTCCGGCTGGCCGTTTCCAGCTGTCGCAATGGTTCTGTCATACAATGGGAGACCACGGCAGCGGCTCCGGCCGCCAGCAAAAGCACCACCACTTCCAGCATCAAATGCTGTCGGATCTGGCGGTCCCGCTCTGCAAACTGCGGGCTCATATCATATACGTTGACAAGCCACAACGGTCTGCTTAGCCCCCGCATTTGCGTTCCCAGCAGCTGATACTGCCGTCCTGCTCCTGTAGCGTATAAGACGGTTTGTTCCGCCGCGGATGCAGCATCCCGCTGGGACCGATAAGGTATCGTCTGAGGGATATTGGAATACAAAACCGAGCCGTTTTCCCCCATGACTGCAAACCAGTTTTCCTCTTTTCCCATCTGCCGCTGCTGATCGGCATATTGCATGAGTTGCGAAAACAGTTCGGTAGGATCTGCATTTTCGGCCTGGCCGAGATTCATCTCCAATTCGTACCGCTGGCTGATCTGGGCTGCCGTATGAGCCTGTGTGGCCATATCCAGAGAGCGAAAGAAATTCCGATGGATGGACCAGGTTCCCCCTGCCGATAAAGCCATACAAACCGGCAATACGATAGCCGCCGCCAGTTTCTGCGAAAATTTCATTATTCTTCCTCCAGCAGATACCCGATTTTCGGTATGGAACGAAGCTGATGCGTCCACCCCAGCTTTTTACGCAAACGACAGATATGAATATCCAGCGTACGCGGGGCAGCCTCGCAGTCCAGTCCCCAAACGCGCTCTAACAACGCATCCCGGTACAGGGCAATTCCACGGTTGTACACCAATGCCATCAGCAGATCAAACTCCCGAGGCGTGAGTTTTACAACAGTTCCGTTTTTTGTCACGGTGCGTGTATCCGGCGTAATCACGATATCCCACAAGTGGATCGTTTGTTTCCGGCGCCCGGTGTGGCGCATCAGCCCCTCCACCCGCGCCAGAAGTTCCTCCGGCGCAAAGGGTTTGACAATGTAATCATAGGCACCGGCTCGCAGACCGCGCACGCGATCTTCCACAGACGCCCTTGCTGTAAGGAAAATTACCGGCGTCCCGGTGGGCGCTATATAATCCATCAGTGTGAAACCGTCCACTCCCGGCAGCATCACGTCCAGCAAAATCAGGTCAAAGGTTTTCTTTTCGATCCAGTCAGCAGCAGTTTCCCCATCGTACGCCTTGGTGCAGCCATAGGCAAATGGTTCCAGTGTCATCTCAATCAGGTCGGCAATCGCCTTTTCATCCTCTACGATCAATACAGAATTCATTGTTGCCTCCTTCGAACCTGCTATGATTTCATTATACCACGGAAGATTTCCAAAATGTTTCCAGAGCGTCTTTAAGTTAATAAGATTTATTCTTATTTATTTTATAAGTTCTCTTAATTGATTTTTCAATATATCGATCATATTCAATCATATATCACAATATTGCTTTTCCGATATTTTTAGTATATAATCTTAATTATCAGATAAGCAATCTGTCATGAGGAAAACATTATTTCTGTCATTGGTTTTCTCATATTCTCCCGGGGCCATCCAGTATATCTTTCTTCTGGAAAAGGCTTTTCATCCAATATATGTCAATGCGGGGTTTACTCCGTAAATATAGAGCAAAGGAGCAATATCTATGAGAAGCATTACGAAACTTGATCTGCAGTACGCGCACCGGTTTTACGGTTTCAAGGGCGAGGCACAGTACCTGCACGGCCACACCGGTGTATTGACGATCGAGGTGGAGGATAGCATCAATCCTGGCGTCAACATGGCATTTCCCTGCAACGAAATCCAGAAAACGGCCTGGAATGTATTGAAGAACTTTGACCATGCCCTGATTCTGCGGGAAGATGATCCCCTCCTCCCCGCTGTGCTGGATGTCTATGAAAAGCAGGGCATCAAAGACGGAGCCCCCAACAATGTGATGAAAGGTCCTGCCTTCCAGACGGAGCTTGCTACCGCATACCCGGACTGCCGGCTGGTCGTCACCAAGGAAACCCTTACCGTTGAGGGCATGATCAAAATTGTATACGACCTGCTGAAGGATCAGCTGAATATCGTCAAATTGACCTTCACCAGCGGTGTCAATGCGGCCTCGGAAGAGTACGAGCCTCGCCTGCATTTAGATCGTTGCCCGCTGTGCGGCATTGCATTGGACGAGAATGGCGTTTGCCCCAAGTGCGGCTATCGCAAGGGCTGATGGCTTTTCAGACAGATTTTCCTGTTCTCCCTTTGAAGTAGTATCCGCCCCATGAAAAACACACCGCTTCAAGAGTTCTTTGCTCTTGAGGCGGTGTGTTTTGCTTTACTGTTCTGCCAACGTCCGGTTTTCCCTGTGCCAAAATCTTTTTCTTGCAAGGATCATCCCCATACAACAGTTATATCCGGGCCAACCAGAACATTTTCCTTTTTATAGAGAAATTTTCATGCAACCGAATCCCGAAAAAACAAATCCGAACCCCAGCCAATCGGTGTGAGATTCGGATTTGTTCAATATGGTGGAGCTGACGGGAGTCGAACCCGTGTCCGAAAAGAAATCGGTTAGAGTATCTCCGGGCGCAGTGTGTTTATTAGGATTCCCTTGGCGCGGGCGAGCACACACGCGCTACGCCTTGGTAGCTTCATAAAGTCATGACAGGCCGCAAAGCTTAAGCCCGTTCACGTTCAGTACCTAATCGACGCCCTGACCCTGCGCGGTACTGACGCAGGCAGGACGGTCGCGCCTAATTAGGCAGCGACGGCAACAGGATAATTGTTGTCAGTTAATTTGTTTTGGTGCTTTTATCGTGGCGCACCGCCACGGCCCGCTGCTCACGCCTTTCTCTCCCCGTCGAAACCATTACAGCCCCTTATAATCGGTGGACGGTGTCCACCGGGAAAGCAAAAGCAGACAGCTTTTACCGCTGCATTTTCAAAGCACGATCTATATCGCGCTTTGCATCGCGCGCTGCAGCCGTGGCGCGCTTGTCATAGAGTTTTTTGCCCTTGCAAAGGCCCAGCTCCAGCTTTACTCTCCCATGCTTGAAATAGAGAGAAAGGGGGACTAGCGTATACCCCTGCAATTTGATCTGCTGCCCCAGGCGTCGGATTTCCGCCTTGTGAGCCAGCAGCCGGCGCGGACGTCGCGGGTCTTTATTGAAGATATTTCCCTGCTCATAAGGGCTGATATGCATACCCTTGACAATCAGTTCTCCATCATCAATATCGGCCCAGGAATCCTTGAGGTTCACCCCTCCGGCACGCAAGCTTTTGACCTCCGTGCCCACCAGCTCAATGCCGGTTTCCAGCGCTTCGATCACAAAATACTCGTGGCGTGCCTCGCGGTTCTGGGCAATCACCTTTTTTCCGGATTTATCCGCTGCCACGATGCACACCTCCTTTGCGTGTAGTGGGTTTTGATTATAGCGCAGATATGTGCAAAAGTCAAGGAAAAAGCCTCACAACTCGCCGCGCCCCTGCATGGCACGATAAAGAGTCGTCTCATCGGCATACTCAAGGCTGCCTCCCACCGGCAGGCCATAGGCCAGCCGGGTGGTGCGTATTCCCAGCGGCTTGATCAGCTTGGCCAGATACATGGCTGTTGCTTCTCCTTCCACCGTGGGGCTGGTGGCCATAATGACTTCCTTGACGGTATCATTGAGACGCGCCAGCAGTTCCTTGACGCAGAGCTGATCCGCACCGATGCCATCCATGGGCGAAATCAGACCATGCAGGACATGATATAATCCGTTGTATTCATGGGTGCGTTCGATGGATTTAATGTCCCGCGGGCTTTCCACCACACAAATCACGCTGCGGTCCCGCTTGGGAGAAGCGCAGATCTTGCAGATTTCATCCGCCGTATAATCCTGGCAGATCCGACAGCGATGCAGATCTTTTTTGGCATGCTCGATGGCCTTGGCCAGTTCCATCGCCTGTTCGTTGGACATCGACATCACTTCATAGGCCATTCTTGTGGCGCCCTTGCGGCCAATGCCCGGGAATCGCGCGAACTGATCCACGAGGTTTTCCAGCGGTTCAACATTCTGCGGCATGATACCGCCTCTTAACCCAGACCGGGAATATTCATTCCGCCGGTCAGTTTGCCCATTTCCTCTTCCGAGTCCTTGTCCACCGCAGCCACAGCGCTGTTGACGGCAGCCGCGATCAGGTCTTCCAGCATCTCGATATCCTCGGGATCCACGGCCTCCGGCTTGATCTTGACAGCAGTAATCTCATGCTTGCCGGTCATGGTCACCGTGACCATCTCTCCGCTGGCCGTGCCGGTGTATTCCTTGGCCTCCAGTTCCTCCTGCTTTGCACGGATCGTATCCTGCATCTTCTGGACCTGACGCATCATCGCGTTGGGATCGGGGCGGCCGTAACCTTTGGGCAGTCTTGCTTTCATGGGAATTTCCTCCAATTTTATTTGTCTTCGATCTGAACATCCACGCCGAGCGCCTGCATGTTCTGCAGCGTCTGATCAAGCGACATCTGCGGACCTGCATGGTCCTCTGTCTTCGGCGCTTCATAGGGGCCGATACTGCAGCGGATCTTGGTGACCCGGTAGATGGTCTCCTTCAGCTTTTTGCTCACTTCGCGGTTGTTGCGAATATAGTCGCGGAAAGCATCGCTGCACTCAAACAGCACATGCTTGCCGTCGTAGTAAGCTCTGGTCCCGCGCAGGAAGGAAATCATCATCCCGTCGGTTTCCTCCAGATCCGCCAAAACCAACGCCCATTGCGGGAAAGGTTCCAGCGGTCCTACCTCCTGCTTGGGAGCCGCACGGCGCACCGGTTTGGGGGCAGGCTGCGGTGCGGGCGCCTGTGTCACAGCTGCCGGGCGCAGTTCCGGTTGCAAAAATTCCGGTTCTTCCTCGGGCGGCGGAAGCTCTTCCGGCGGTTCCTGTGCCACAGCCGGGACGGTGGGCGGCGGCGCTGCAGGTTTGGTATTCTGTACCGGTGGCGCCGACACAAACGGGACGGCAGCCGCCGAAGCGAAAGGCTGCGGTGCCGCGGAAGGCTGCGCCGCTTGCTGTACGGGTGCAGCCTGCACCGCCTGCACAGTCTGCGGCTGCGTCAGAGAAAATACCGCCAGTTCCAGTTCGATGCGCTGGTCGGTGCCGCGGCTCATTTTTTCCAGCGCCTGACCGAATGCATTGATGGCACGGATGGCTTCCGTTTGCGGGAAGTCCTTGCGCTGTGAATACGCCGCTTCCTCTTCCGGCGAGGTACCAGTCAGCAGTCCTGTGCCCCCCGGTAGCGCGCACAGCATCAGGTTGCGATAATGTCCCGCCAGTTCCATGCAAAGGCGGCGCATATCCACGCTTTGCTGGCGCAGTTCCGCAATTTTTTCCAGCGCTGCAACGGAATCTTTGACCGCGATGGCATCACTGATTTCAAACAGATAGCTTCGGTCTGTCACGCCCGCCATCCGGCGCACCAGCGCTTCATCCACGTGGTTATCCACGCCTGCGCAGGTGTCGAGAATCGAAAGTGCATCACGCATGGCACCGTCGGCCAGACGCCCGATGAGCTGCGCCGCACCCGGCTCCAGCTCGATTTTCTCCTGCTGCGCCACGTAGGTCAGCCGTCCCGCGATATCCTGCGCCGTGATACGGGCAAAATCATACCGCTGGCAGCGACTGAGGATCGTCACCGGGACCTTCTGCACCTCGGTGGTCGCCAGAATGAAGATGACATGCTCCGGCGGCTCTTCCATGGTTTTCAGCAGCGCATTGAACGCCTGCGTGGAAAGCATGTGCACCTCGTCGATGATGTATACCTTGTACCGGCACACAGAGGGCAGATACGCCACCTCGTCCCGCAGATCCCGGATATCATCCACACCGTTGTTGGAGGCAGCATCCATCTCGATGATGTCCATGATGGCGCCGCTGTCAATGCCCTTGCAGATCTCACATTCGCAGCAGGGATCCGGGCTGGTATGGTCAAGGCAGTTGACCGCTTTGGCAAAGATTTTTGCGCAGGTGGTCTTGCCGGTACCACGGGTTCCCGTAAAAAGGTAGGCATGTCCGATGCGTCCCGCCGCAATCTGGTTCTGCAATGCGGTGACAATGGGAGTCTGCCCCACCACATCGGCAAAGCGCTGCGGACGCCATTTGCGATACAGTGCTCGATACATCGGCACACCTCCCCGTAAAATCAGAAAAAGCGGGCAGAGCACGCGGCTGCGCCGCTTTGCGTACAGATGCAGGCTTGCCGCAGCACTGGACGAGCACCGCTTAATGCTGCTCGGTTCCCCGCCTGACATGGTTCACAGGCCGCCCACGCACGGGGCCCGCATCTGTACGCAAAACAGCGCAATACAGCCCTGTCCGCAGAAGCTATTATACAATATCGGCCGCATAAATGCAAGAGGCCGATGCGGCAGATTTCAACGCCGCAGATAGTAAGTCCCCTCCGGGTCCCGGCACAGGGTAACCCCGAACACACCGTCCAGAATTTTCTGTTCGAAGAGATTTGCCGGGCTGTCGAATGCCAGCAATCCCCCCTCCGACAGAACCGCCACCCTGTCACTGTACTGAAGCGCCTGAGCCAGATCGTGGAGGACCAGCAGAAGGGACTTTCCCTGATCTGCCAGGGTGCGCATCAGTTCCAGCAGTTCAAACTGCGCCGAAACATCCAGATAAGTCGTGGGTTCATCCAGCAGAATGGTATCGCCCCCCTGTGCCAGTGCCATAGCCAGATAGACCCGCTGCCGTTCGCCACCGGAAAGCTCCCGCAGATCCCGCTCCGCCCACCGGGCAACGCCGGTGGCCTGCATGGCCTGTTCCACAGCCGTCTTGTCCCGTGTGGTCATCTGGCGGGACAGTCCCAGATATGGAAACCGGCCATGGCTGACCAGGCCCCGCACTGTGATCTCGGGGATGTTGCGCACCTGGGGCATAAAGGCCGCTGCACGGGCAAACTCCTTGCGGTTGTAGCTGTGAAGTTCACGCCCCGCCAGCAGAATCTGACCGTCCAGCAGCGGAAGCTGCCTTGCCATCGCTTTGAGCAGCGTCGTTTTGCCGCAGCCGTTGGTGCCTACCAACGTGGTGATCTGACCATCCTGTGCCGTAAAGCTGACATCCCGCACAACGCAGACTCCGTCATATCCCACCGAAACGTTCCGGAGTTCAAACATAGATACGCCTCCTTTTTCGGTGGAGCAGCAAGCTCAGGAAGAAAGGTCCCCCGATCAGGGAGAGCAGAATTCCCACCGGAAGTTCAAACGGCGCAAACAGCAGCCGCGCAGCAATATCGCACAGCACCACAAACGCGGCCCCCAGCAATGCCGACGCCGGCACAAGAATCCGATGGTCGGTACCAATGAGCCGGCGCGCAATGTGCGGTGCCAGCAGCCCCACAAAGCTCAATAGCCCCGCAAAGCTGACCGCTGCGCCTGCCAGAAGCGCTGCCGCCAGGATGCCCAGGAATCTGGTGCGCGTCACATGCAGCCCCAGGCCGGTCGCGCTCTCCTCCCCCAGGCAGAGGACATTCAGATCCACCGTCAAAAACAGCGCCAGCAGCAGCCCCAGGAGGAAGTACGGAAATGCCGCCTCCAGCATGCTCATCGTAACGCCGGAAAGCCCGCCGGTCAGAAAGCCGGGGGAACTGGCTACGATTTCCGGCCAGAGCAATTTCAAGGTGTTGATGCCGGCAGTCAGCATGCCGCTGACCGCAAGGCCGGCAAGTACCAGCGTTGTGCGGGAAAGTCCCGCGCGCCAGGCCAGCAGATACACCAGCATGGAACAGCCCAGCGCCCCCAGGAACGAGGCAAACTGCATGGCCCCCGGCACGGCAGGCACCAGCACCATGGCAAACAGTGCAAAGAACCCGGCCCCGGCATTCACGCCGATCACATTCGGGCTTGCCATGGCGTTGTTGAGCACCGCCTGCAGCAGGACACCGGCCACAGCAAGAGCTGCGCCGGAGAAAAGTCCTCCCAGCATACGGGGCAACCGCACATAGGCCATCACGCGCCAGACAGGGTCCTGCTCATCCCGTGACCCCAGCGCCTGCCACAGCTGCCCCAGCGAATAGGGCTGGCTGCCCAGGCACAAAGCGGCCACCGAAGACACCACCACCGCCACAGCCAGCAGAAGCAGCACGGCGGGCACCGATGTTTTGGGTTGTTTTCTGTTCTTCATTGTATCACCCCTGCCAGCCCCGGGCGGCCGGGTCCAGACGTTCCGTAGCCGTGTACAGCAGCGCATTGCATATAGCCGCCGCCACCGTACTTCCGCCCTTGCGCCCCATTGCTGCAATACAAGGCACATTATGTGCCCTGCACGCGGAAAAGATCTTTTCTTTGCTCTCCACCACGTTGACAAACCCCACCGGCACAGCAATGACCAGTGCCGGACGCAGGACATGCTGTTCCATGAGATCGCACAACGCCAGCAGCGCCGTCGGGGCGTTGCCCACCGCAAAAATTCCATTGGGACAGATTTCCGCCGCGCGGCGCATCGAGGCCACAGCGCGCGTTGTCCCTTCCTGTTTGGCCTCTTTTGCCACCTCCGGGTCCGCCATAAAGCACTGTGCCGTGCAGCCCAAAGCCGCCAGTGAAGGCCTGCTGATACCGGCCAGGGCCATGTTGGTATCGGTGACGATTGGAGTTCCCTGTTTCAGCGCTGCCACACCGCACCGGACGGCTTCCGGGGTGAACCGAAGCGTATGGGTATAGTCAAAATCAGCCGTGGCATGGATCACGCGCCGCACGACCGCCTCACATTCCGGAGCCGGCACAAGATTCTGCTGCGCAAGCTCTTCTGCGATGATCTGCATACTGGTCCGCTCAATATCGGCGGGGAGCGTGTGTTGTATCATCGGTATTCCTCCATCAGACGATAGATTGCCTGGATGTCCAGCGCCTCACGGACCCCTTTTGCCAGGGCATCAAACTGTTGCTGCTGGTACGCCTCGTGGTCGATGGGCGCCGCCTGCTGTACCGTCAGGCCCTTGCGACGGCAAAGCCAGTCAGCCAGCCTGACCGTCAACTCGCCGGTATCAAACAGGCCATGCAGATAGGTACCAAATACCTGCCCCTGGCAGCAGCCTTCCGGGGTTCCATCCTGCAGACGGCAGAACGGTGTTCCCGCCCCCCGTGTGTTTCCCATGTGGATCTCATATCCATCCAGCTGCGCTCCCGCAAACGGTTGCTGCAGCACAGTGGCCTGTACACGGGTGCGCGTTTTCTGCTGTGTGAATACGGTGTCCATGGGCAGCAGTCCGAGGCCCCGTAGTGTGCGTCCGGCTTCGCCGCCCTCCACACCCCAGGGATCCTGCAGTGTCCGCCCCAGCATCTGGTAGCCGCCGCAGACACCGAGAATCGGGGTGCCCGCCGCAGCCAGTTTGCGGATGGCCGCTTCAAGACCATTCTGCCGCAGCCAGAGCAGATCCTCCATGGTATTTTTGGTTCCCGGCAGAATGATGAAGTCGGGATGTCCCAGCGAGGAAACATCCTGCACGTACCGGATCCCCAGCACCGGGTGGGCTTCCAGCGGGGTAAAATCTGTAAAATTGGAAAGACGGAGCAGCCGGATCACGGCCACGTCCACAGGTTTATGCACGGAGCGCTCTTCCAGACACGGCGCCAGGGAATCCTCCTCGTCAATGTCCAGATCCATGAAAGGCACCACACCAAGCACCGGCAAACGGGTCTTCTCTTCCAGCATGGCCAGTCCCGGCGCCAGGATGGCCGGGTCGCCGCGGAATTTGTTGATGACCAGTCCGCCGATCCGCGCCCGTTCCTCCGGCTCCAGCAGGGCTACCGTTCCATACAGCTGGGCAAACACACCGCCCCGGTCAATGTCTCCGGTCAGCAGCACCGGGGCGTTGATCATTCTGGCCAGTCCCATATTCACGATATCGTCCTGCTTCAGATTGATTTCTGCCGGACTGCCGGCCCCCTCCACCACGACCACATCGCAGGTTTGTGCCAGGCTTTCATAGGCCTCCAGAATTTCCGGAATCAGCTGCTTTTTGTATCGGAAATACTCCGCTGCGGGCATCTGGCCTCGCACCTCTCCCCGGACAATCACCTGACTGCCCGTGTCGCTGCAGGGTTTAAGCAGCACAGGATTCATCCGCACGTCGGGTTCCACGCCGGCAGCCTGGGCCTGCACCACCTGTGCACGTCCCATTTCCAGCCCCTCGCGCGTCACATAGCTGTTCAGCGCCATGTTCTGGCTTTTAAAGGGGGCCACACGCAGCCCATCCTGTGCAAAAATCCGGCAAAGGGCCGTGCACAGCAGGCTCTTTCCGGCGCCCGACATTGTTCCCTGCACCATGATGCAGCGGGCATGATGTATCTGGCTCATGCGAGTATCTCCTCAAGTGCCGCCAGCAGACGGCGGTTTTCCGGTTCTGTCCGCACCGCCGTTCGGTACCAGTTGTCGTCCAATCCCAGGTAATTTCCACACCCCCGCAGAAGGATTCCCCGCTCCCGCAAGGGCTGCAGCAGCGGCACCGTGCAACGGAACAAAAGATAATTGGCCTCCCCGGGGATCACCCCCAGGCCCAGACTTTCGAGTCCCTGCCGCAAAAGGATCCGCTGACTGCGGATCAGGGCGCGCACCTGCTGTACATACTTCTTTTCCCCGAGAGCTGCACAGCCTGCCTCCTGTGCCAGTGAGCTCACAGACCAGGGCGGTCCTGCCAGCCGCATCCGCTCCAGCAGCGTTTCGTCAGAGCACAGTGCATAACCCAGCCGTATGCCTGCCATGGCGTAGAGTTTGGTAAACGCCTTCAGAATCACAAGATTCGGATGGTCTTTTAATTGCGGCAACAGCGTGTGGGCAGCGGGATCATCCAGAAAGTCCATAAAACATTCATCCACAACCAGCAGGGCCCCTACAGCGGTGCAGCGGTCCAGAATCCGTCGCAGAATCGGCACGGGTGTCGTGCGGCCGGTCGGGTTGTTGGGTTCGCAGAGGAACACCATCCCGGTTTGCGTGGTGATTGCTTCCACAAAGCTTTCATCGATGGCAAAATTGCTTTCCGGCAAGAGATAGTGGCGCTTTACCCGGCAATGAACGCTATTCAGAGCCGCCTCATATTCGGCAAACGTCGGCGCCGGGATCAGGGCTTCCCGGGGACAAACCGCCGCTGCCAGCCGCCAGATCAGATCCGCAGCCCCGTTGCCGCAAAGCACCCATGCAGGCGATATACCTGCCGTCTCTCCAATGGCCTGCCGCAGTTTTCGGCACAGCGGGTCCGGGTATCGATCCGCCACAGACACCGCTTCCTGCACGGCCCGCTGCACTGCCTCCGGCACACCCAGCGGGCTAACGTTGGCGGAAAAATCCAACGGTGGCCGCCCGTATTCCGTTTCAAATCCGGCCCAATCGCCGCCATGCACCAGCTGCATCATTCACCTCAAGAAAAACAGAATGCTTCCGCGAAGCAGCAGCCCCACAAGAAGCGCCGCAAAGGCCCCGGCAAACAGCATCCGGTTGGCGCGCAGGATATCCTGCGGCTCCACCGCACGCCGGGCATCCCCAATTGTGGGCTTGTCGTAGTATTCTCCAAAATAGTAGGCAGGCCCCGCCAGCTGCACACCCAGTGCCCCGGCACAGGCCGACTCGGTCTGGGCGCTGTTGGGGCTGGCATGGTTCCGTTGGTCTCTCCGCCAGATCCGCCAGGCATTTTTTCCATCCTGTCCGGTCAGCGCTGCGGCCAGAATCCAGAACAGGGCTGCCAACCGGGACGGCAGGAAATTGGCCGCATCGTCCAGCCGGGCTGCCGCCCTGCCAAAATGCAGATAGCGCTGATTCTTGTACCCCACCATGCTGTCCATCGTATTGATTGCTTTGTAACACAGCGCCAGCGGTGCCCCACCGATGAGCATATACACAAGCGGGGCAATCACGCCGTCAGAAAAATTTTCTGCCACCGTCTCTATGGCTGCCTTTGTCACGCCTTCCTCGGTAAGGTTCTGCGTATCCCTGCCTACAATCCGTGCCACCGCCTTGCGGGCCCCGGGCAGGTCTTCCGCGGCGAGGCAGCCGTACACACGCCGGCTTTCCACAGCCAGTCCCTTCACAGCCAGTGCCTGCCAGCACCAGATGGTCTGTACCGCCAGTCCCAGCAAAGGGTGCAGACGGTTTGCCACCACGCAGACTGCCGCCGTTAAGAGCAGTGTTCCAACCGGCAGTACCACCGCGAACACCCGGCCGGCCGCCCGTTCTCCTTCCGGTGTGGCCGGAAAACGTGCGCGCAGGAATTTTTCCAATCCTGTGATGCACTTTCCCATGATTACCACGGGATGAGGCATCCACGCGGGGTCCGCCAGCCACAGATCCAGAAGGAATCCCAGCACGATGGCTGCGCAGATCTTCATGCGTTGGCCCCTTTGGTATACTGAACCGTTTCCAGCACCGTCAGAATATGCTCCTGCGGCCAGCGGGAAGCGTCCAGTTTATACCCGCCCGCGTTGGGCGCACACCAGTGGTAATATTCATGGTGCGGTACCGCGTACCGTTCCATCACCGCCATCTGTGTGCCGCCATGGGCAACAATCACCAGCTGGTCCTTCTTCTGGCGGAAAGCCTCGTCCACCAACTGGGCGAAGGCAGCGCAGGTACGGTCACAGAACTGGTCCTTTCGCTCCCCGTCCGGGCAGGTCGTCTCGCAGTTTGCCTTCACCCAGGCTAGATAATCCGGGTCGTGCTCCATCTCCACATAATTGCGGCCCTCAAAACTGCCGAAGTTCATCTCCTTGAGATTTTCCACCACGACCTGCCGGGCCTGCGGGAACAGGATGGCCGCCGTCTGCTGGGTGCGGACCAGCGGAGAGACGTACACCACCTCCGGCGAAAAATCAGCCTGCCGGATGCAGGCCTTTCCCTCTTCCGAGAGCGGGATATTTCTTTGTCCCTGATAGCGTTTTTCCACATTATACACGGTCGTACCATGGCGCAGCAAATAGATGATCACGATTCCAAACTTCCTTTCAAAACAAGCGGCAATCCGTAAAAGACCCGGACCACAGTATCCGCTCTTTCCGCCAGCAGACAGTTGAGCCTGCCTGCTGCTTCCCGGGCGGAGCGTTCCTGCGGATCCGCCGGAACAACACCGCCGCCCACCTCTGTGGCGATCACTACCTCGGCCTTTGCCAGCTTATCCGCCAGCGCTTCCAGGTCCCGGGCCTGTGCGGCATGGTTCTCCACATGGTCCACCACCCGGCTTTTCAGCTCTTCCGGGGTACATCCCAGAAGGCGACAGGCAAAAGCATGTTTTCCGCCATACAGCGGCCCGAACAGAAAAATCATACGCCTGCCTCCACAATGCGGCAAGCCACAAAAGCCGCCAGCATCCAGATTTCTGCTTTCTGAAGGAACCACCCGGCCAGGTCGCCGGAAATCCCGCCAAACTGTTTCTGGGCCACGCATTTATATCGCCACAGCACCAGTATTGCCGCCCCTATCATACAGACCCCGGCCGCGCCGCCGGCTGCCACCAATCCGGCGCACAGGCATACTGCCAGTACCGCCAGGACCCGGCGCACCGTAACACGGTCCGCCGCCGTGGCAAAGGTATGGACCAGGCCTGTATTTCTGGCGATCGGGAAAGACGCCACGGCCCACCCGGACAGGGCCCGTTCCAGCACAAACCCCAGTCCCAGGCAGATCAGTGCCTGACGGTCCATCTGTACAGACGCGCACAGAGCAAAATAGGCCACAAAATAGCTGCACACCCGGATCAGGGCAAAGGCACCGCAATGGGGGTCTTTGAGAATTTCCTGCTTTTTTGCCGGTTCCGCATAACTGGCCAGCGCGTCGCAGGTATCCGCATACCCGTCCAGATGAATGCCGCCCGTGATGAACACGGGAATCAGGCAATATCCGCCCGCCTGCAGCCAGCCCGGGACCGGCCAGGCGCCGCATAAAACTGTCCAGAAGACATACGCCGCTGCGCAGACCAGACCTACCAACGGAAACGCACACATCGCATACCGCATGTTTTTTTCGTTCCAGACAGGCTGCGGCACCGGGATTGCGCTGAACATGGCAAAGGCAACCGCGATGGTTTCCGCCACGATCATAGAGGGTTCCTTCCTTTGTAATAACTTGGCAGACCGGCAACCACTTCGCAGACTGCATCCGCCTGCCCTGCAAGTTCCTGATGCAGCTTTCCCAGCAAACGCAGATACTGCTCGGTTTCCCCTGCGTAGTTGCTGCCGCCGGTCCCCACTTCATTGGAAACAATCACCAGGTGACGGCCCAAGCCGTACAGTTTGCGGATGCCGGCGAGAATGATCTCTTCTGTCTGATGCAGTGTCCGCCCCGGCGCATAGAATTCGTTGGCCGCCAGATTGCCGAGATCCTCCAGCAAAATCGTACCACCTTTGTCAAGTGTGATCGATTTCATGCCCGCCAGATCCAGCGGCCGCTCCACCGTCACGAAGCCCCGGCCGGCCCGCTGGCGCCGGTGTTTTTCGATGCGCGCCCGGCACTCCTCATCCCAGACCTGCATGGTTGCCAGGTAGTACCGCGGCATAGCGCCTGCCAGATGAACCGTGAGCTGCTCCGCGTATTCACTTTTGCCGCTGCCGGAACCTCCGATCGCCAGGATCAGCATCCGGCACCACCCTGTGGCGTATACGGCTGCATACCGTAATCATCAAATGTACTGCCGTCGTAGATAGCCATCGCCATATCCAGCACAGGCATGACGGCCACAGCACCGGTTCCCTCCCCCAGCCGCATCCCGGCCGTAAGGATCGGACGTTTGCCCAGGGCCTCCAGCAGCAACTTGCCGGCCGGTTCGGCGCTCTGGTGCGTTGCAAAAATGGCTGCGGACGCCAAAGGCGCCAGCCGTACCGCGCACAGCGCCGCAGCCGCGCTGATGGCGCCGTCGATCAGAACGGGAATTCGGTAAATTGCCCCGCCCAGAAACACACCGCACAGCCCTGCGATATCAAATCCCCCCACCTTGGAAAGAATGTCCACCGGGTCTTTGGCGTCGGGCCGGTTGCAGGCAATGGCTTTTTCGATCGCCTGCCGCTTGCGCACAAGCCCCTGATCCGACAGGCCGGCACCGCGGCCTGTCAGCTCCTGCGGGCTCACTCCCAGCAGGACACAGCTTACTGCAGTTGCGGTGGTGGTGTTGCCGATGCCCATTTCACCTGTTGCAAGCAGATGCATACCGGCCTCCTTTTGCTGTCTGACCAGGTCAATCCCCGTCAGAATGGCCTGCTCCGCCTGGTCATAGGACATGGCAGGGCCGAAAGTCATATCTGCCGTTCCATTGCCGATCCGGCGTGAAAGGACGCCTGACCAGGGCATAAAATCTCGGATTCCCATATCCACAGGTACTACCCGGCAGTCGGCCAGTGCTGCCATGCGGCAGACATTGCTCTTTCCCTCCGCCAGCTCACGGGCCACAATGCCGGTCACTTCGCAGCCGGACTGGGAAACGCCCTGGGCTACCACACCGTTATCAGCGCACAGAACCAGCACCGCCCGCGGGGTGAGCCGGAGCTGTTCCGTTCCGATCAGCGCTGCCATATCCGTCACCATATCTTCCAAAAGGCCCAGGCTGCCCAGCGGTTTTGCGCAGGCATCCCAGCGCTGCCGTGCTCTGTGCGCCGCGTCTTCCATCGGAGGACGGATGGATCCTAACAGTGCGCTCAGTTTTCTTCCTTGCGGCATACGCCACGCTCCTTCTCGTACGCACCGGCTGCCTCCGCGAATCGGCGTGCCAACCGGGGTGTTCCTGCCATATACAGATGGGCAAACGACGCAAACAGGGTCGGGGAAACAAATCCTTCCTGCCATTGACGGCTGCCCAGTGGTTTCCGGATTGTGAAATCCGTTCCGTTTTGTGTGCTGTCCCAGTAGTGAAACTCATGTACCGGCGCGCTTTCTCCCGCACGGAACAACAGGCTGTCCCCCTTGGCGGTGACTTCCGCGTATCCGAACCGCACCAGCCGGTCTGTGCGGTGTCCCTGTCCCGGCAGAACCCCTGCCATAGGCCACAGAGTGCCCTCCGCATCTTCCAGTGCCTGTCCCAGGTACAGAAAACCGCCGCATTCCGCCACCGTCGGCATCCCGCTGCACACCGCCTTTTGTACCGCAGTACGCATGGCCTGGTTCTGACTGAGCCTGGCTGCATGCAATTCCGGATATCCGCCCGGAAGATACAGCCCCGCACAGCCGGACGGCAAGTCTGTGTCCCGCAAAGGACTGAAAAAGACCGGCCTGGCTCCCGCTTGCCTCAAGGCATCCAGCGTTTCCGCATAACAGAAACAAAATGCCTCGTCCTGCGCCACTGCAATGGGCACCGCGGAGGTCATCGGGGAGCTTGGTTCTTCTGTCCGACGGGACCGCACACACAGTTTTTCAATCCGAGGCAGGTCCAATGTCTTGCAGGCCTGCTGCGCCAGGGCGTGGATTCTTTCCTGAAGGTCCTCGATTTCTCCCGCCGTATAAAGGCCCAGATGTCTGCTTTCCAGCTGCGCTTCTTCCATGGGCGGCAGATATCCCAGCACCGGCAACCCCGTTTCCCGCTCCAGCATGGGCGCCAGCATCTGGTAAAGCATCGGCTTGCAGTCGTTGAGCAGAATTCCCGCCAGATGACTGTGGGTACGGAATTCATTCAATCCACGCACCGTCGCTGCCAGCGTCAGGCTGGCCCCTTTGGGACGAAGTACCAACAGCACAGGCAGATCCAGCACATCCGCAAGATTCCAGGCGCTGGCGCGGGTCGTGGTGCCGCCCACTCCGTCGTACAATCCCATGACCCCCTCGCAGACTGCGGCATCGCAGCCTTGCGTGTAGCGCCCGTAAAGGTGCTGAAGCGTTGTCTCGTCAGAGAGGAAAAGATCGAGATTGTGACTTTGGATGCCCAGCACGGCACGGTGAAACATCGGATCAATATAATCCGGCCCGCACTTGAACGCGCAGACAGTATGCCTCCGTTGTTTCAGCGCGGCCAGCAGCGCACAGGTCATCACTGTTTTGCCGCCTCCCGACTGCGGGGCGGCCACCATACATTCAATCATCGCACTGTACCGTCACAAGGAAAATGGGATTCTGAGCCATCATAAGGTGCAACCTGCCCACCGGCTTCGCTTCACTGACTGCAAGCTGCGTCACCATCGGCGTCAGGCCCTGTTCACGGCAAAATGCCAGGACTGTTTCCAGCGTTTCCAGGGCAATGCAGCTCACACATAACCGAACGTCGGGATTTTTCTTCAGCGCAAGGCGTAGAATTTCTTCCATTTTGCCTTTGCTGCCCCCCACAAAAACCGCATCCGGCGCCGGCAGATCTTCCAGCGCCCGGGGCGCACGGCCGGATATCAGCTGCACATTCCAGGTATGGAACTTTTCCCGGTTCTGCCGGATCAGTTCCATCGCCGGTTCTTCGCACTCCACTGCATATACGGTCCCTCCCTGCGACGCAGCCGCCAGTTCCACGCTGACACTGCCCGTCCCGGCGCCCACGTCCCAGAAAACCTCCTCCGGCCCGGGATTCAGCGCAGCCAGAATCGCCGCACGCACCTGACGCTTCGTCATAGGGACTTTACCGCGTATAAACCAGGCATCCGGCCATCCCGGCATCCGGCGCGGCGGCTGCGGTGCCGCTTCGGCCAGCAGCACACACAGCGGCGCGAAGTTTTCCCTTTGCATCTGGGCCGCCGTTCCTTCCACAATACGCTGGTCAGGATAGCTCAGATTTTCCCCCACCGTTACCGGCAGATCGCCCAGCCCGGCATCCGTCAGCTGTGAGCAGAGTTCCGGGACCCCCAGGCTGCCTCCCGTGAGGAAAAAGGCTGGTTTTCCCTGCATGACCGCCGCCACTGCATCACACTGTACGCCGTGGGCCGAGACGAGCAGCCAGTCCTGCCAGGGGCGATGCAGTGCAGCAGCCATCAGTTGTACACTGGAAATTCCCGGACAGACAACATACGGAATATCCTGTGCTTGCAGCAGCGGAACAAGATTCCGGCAGCCCGAATAAAATCCCGTGTCCCCGCTGTAGACGACGGCGGCTTCATCACATTCCGCCCCCTGCAGCGCTTCCAGAATTTTCTGCGGTTTGGTTGCCGCCACGCGGCGCTGTGTGCAGCCGTCCGGGAGATTTTCCAGCAGCCGGGCCGCACCCACAATGCACTGTGCCCGCAAAAGGCTTTGCTTGCATTGCTCCGTCCAGGTAGCCTGCGTACCGCCACCCAGTGCCAGTAAACTCACCTGCATGGTGTGATCCACTCCTTGCAAAAATCAAGAATCGCTTCGTAGGATTCGCCCTGATCGGCAGGGCGCCGGATGACAATGCTTCTGACGCCGCAAACCCGGGCCGCTTCCAGTTTTTCCGCAAAACCGCCCGGATTCCCACCATCCTTGGTCACAAGCCAACGGATGGCGAACTGGTGCATCAGAGCGATATTGAGTTCTTTTCCAAAGGGGCCCTGCATGGCAATGATGTGGGAAGCCTGGATTCCGGCCTTCCGGCAGGCAGACAGGCTGGACTCCACCGGCAGCACCCGCGCATACAGCCGCTCGGGCCCCAACGCCGCAAAAGCTGCCACTTCCTTGGCGCCGGTGGTGAGCAATACAGGGCCTGCCGTTTTCTGCAACAGCGACACCGCAGCCGGGGTATCCGCCGCCACAAGACAGTTTTCCGGCAGCGCACTGGCAGGCCGCAGCAGCCGCTTATAGACGGCCCCTGTGCGCTGTGCCGCCTGCCGGATATTGCGGGTCACCTGCTCGGCATACGGATGGGTTGCGTCAATGCACAAAGTATCGGGGCCCAGCAGCTCTGCGATGCCGTCACAATCCCGGCGTCCGGCCAGCACCGCAATACCGGGCACTTCCCCCTGGTCCACTCTGCCATACTCGGTGGCCACGCAGACCCATACCGGGACGCCCAGAGATGCCAGGGCCCGGGAGAGCCTTCTGCCCTCTGTTGTGCCGGAAAAAATGACGATTTTCATGCCTTTTTATATCCGCGCGGCGTAATCAGCCAGGCACCCTCCTGCCGGGTGGTACTGTTCCCGATGTAGACCGTCGTAAACATATCCACCGGAGCAGTACGCAATGCTTCCAGCGTATAGAATTGTACCTCCTGCCCGGGGCGGGCAATATTGCGTACGGTGGCGCAGGGCGTACTGCTTTTCATTCCTGCCTCCAGCAGAATATCCACTGCGCGCTGCAGATGGTCCTTGCGGCGATGGGAGGCCGGATTGTACAGACAAAGGGCAAAATCTCCCTGGGCTGCACAGCGCAGACGTTTTTCGATCGTTTCCCATGGGGTCAGCAGGTCAGACAGCGAGATCACGCAAAAATCATGGGCCAGCGGGGCGCCCAGCGCAGCCGCGCCGGAAAGTGCTGCCGTCACGCCGGGCACCACCTCCACAGGCACCTCCGGGAAAGACCTGGCTAGTTCCAGGACCGGGGACGCCATCCCGTATACGCCGGCATCTCCGCTGCAGACCAGTGCAACCGTTTTTCCCTGTGACGCCGTTTCCAGCGCCCAGCGGCAACGATCCAGTTCCCCGCGCATCGGTGTGGTATAGGTTTCTTTTTCGGGGAAAAGCGGTCTTACCAACTCCACATAGACGGTATATCCGCACAGTACATCCGCGTCAGCCAGTGCGTTGCGTGCCTGCCCTGTCAGCATGGCACTGTCGCCCGGTCCCAGCCCGACCACATACAATTTACCACTCATCATGATATCTCCAATCCAGTTTGACGGGTTTTACCGCCGCCGCCATGGTCACGCCGTCTCCGGCCATTTTGCGAATGATCAAGGATCCGCCGCTGGCCAGCACTGCTGCCCGTTCGCAAACATTGTCCACACCGGTTACGCTGCTCACAAAGGCGGAGGCTGTAAAATTTCCCTGCACGGCATTCAGTGCCGCCGCATGGTAGGTTTGCAGAGTCCAGCCATGTTGCTGGCAGAATTCCAGCAAACCGGGTTCCGATGCCTTGAGATCGATGCTGGCCACTCCACAGATTGCCTGTTCCGGCAGCGGCAATCGCTGAAATGCTGTTTCCAGTGCCGGGCAGGCCGTACCCTTGCGGCAGCCTATTCCCAGCACCGCAAACCGCGGTATCAGCCAAAGGACATCCGACGACTGCGGCGCAAATCCCACATAAACATCATAAGCATCCCCTGTTTCCAGCGCCACACCTTCCGGCGGCATGCCTTCTATGGGGAATTCTGTTTTGATGCGGATGGTTCTGCCCGCCAGCAGCGCGCCGGACACCCGGCGGATGCAGGGCACATGCAGCACAGCGCAATGCTGTATGCGTGCCCACGCATCCACGGCAAAAACACCGTTGGCATCAGTGGCTGTGGTGATCACCGGCTCCGCTCCGCAGATGCAAGCCACCCGGCGGGCCAGGTCGTTGGCGCCGCCCAGATGGCCGGAGACCAGCGGCACCGCAAAGCGGGCACACTCATCCACCGCCACGACCGCCGGATCCTGCGTTTTGCCTTGCAGATACGGCGCAATGGCCCGTACAGCAATGCCCACCGCCCCCACATAAATCAATGCCTTTTCCTGCGGGAAATGCGTCTGCGTCCACTGGTGCAGTGTCAACGGCTGACCGCTCCGCTGTGCTGTGCCGCCCAGTTCCTGTGCCAGCCGGCAGGCCAGTGCATAACCTTTTTCGGTAAAGGCAAGGCAGGCCACCTTCATGCTTGCTTCCCCTTTCGGAATTCCGTCGTAAAGGAAGGATCATACAGTCTGCTGCGTTCGTACTTTGCCGTGTGCAGAAAATCTCCCACCAGAATCAGCGCCGTTTTGGTGATCTGATGCGCAGCCCCGCAAGCGGCCAGTTCTCCCAGCGTGCAGCGCACCACCTTTTCCTCCGGCCAGGTTGCCTTGTACACCAGCGCCGCCGGTGTTTTTACGGTATACGCTCCCTGCAGAAGTGCATCCTGCACGGCTTGCAGCATACCGGCCGACAGGAAAATCACCATGCTGGCACCATGTGCGGCCAGACTTGCCAGTGCTTCCCGTTCCGGCACCGGCGTCCGGCCCTCCATCCGCGTGATGATCACCGTCTGGCTGATGCCGGGCAGCGTATACTCGGCCCCCAGTGCCGCAGCAGCACCGCAGAAGCTGGACACCCCCGGCGTGTCATCGTAGGCAATGTCCAGGCGATCCAGTGCGTCCATCTGCTCCCGGATGGCTCCGTATATGCTGGCATCACCGGTATGCAGACGTACCGTTTCATGGTGCTGCCGTTCCTGCTCCTGAAAGACCGTGAGCACCTCTTCCAGTGTCATCTCTGCGCTGTTGTAGATCGAGCAACCGTCCTTTGCCAGTGCAAGCAGGGCCGGGTTGACAAGACTGCCGGCATAGATAATGCAGTCGGCCTGCTGCAGCAGTTGAGCGCCGCGCAGCGTAATCAGATCCGGCGCGCCGGGACCGGCCCCCACAAAGTGAACCATGGTGTTACTCCTTCACGAGAATTGTGGCAAAATACCCCGCCGGCCGATGTTTGTCATACCGGGACAAATCCGGCCAGACTTCCTCCTGCGGCAGGCCGCAGTTGCATACCATTGCACTGCGGGACAGCTTTCCGTGGGCTTCCAGCATTTCCAGTGTTTCCGGCAGCTGTCGTCCCGTCTTCATCAGAACTTTGCTGCCCGGAATTTCGAGGATAGCCTCGGCATTTCCTCCCGGGGCAATGATCAGAGGCTGCTGCATACCCGCCGTCAGCGGCTGGTTGAGCCGCGCCGCCGAGGCGCAGAAGCTGGGCACGCCCGCCAGCATGACGGTTTCATATCCCTGCTCCTCCAAAAGGTCCTGCAGGTAGCCAAAGGTTGCGTATACCGACACATCGCCCAGATTGAGCATGGCCACATCCTCACCGGCATCCAGATACCGCTGCAGCTTTTGTGCTGCTTCCAGATGGGCCGCATGCAGAGCCGCCTTGTCCCGCGTCATGGGAAAGCGCAGCGCCACCACCGTCTTGTCTGACAAATCCACGGCCCCTCGGGCAATTTCCAGCGCCAGCATCTGGCCGCTTGCAGTCTGCGGCGCCGCAATCACCGGGCAAGCGCGCAGACACCGTACCGCCTGCAGTGTCATCAGCTCGGGGTCTCCCGGCCCCACACTGACACCATACAGTGTTCCTTTGTTTGTTGTATCTACCATTGTTCCAGCATCTCCTTGGCGGGCGGTGTACTTCCCAGCAGACCGAACTGATTGGAAAACAGCACAGCCCCTACCCGGCAGTTGTCTCCCAGACGGTGCGTAAGATGGCGCTGCACAGCCTGCAGCAGCGATTGCAGGACCACTTCCCGGAGCCCCGCCTTTTCCAGAATTTCCAGACAGGCGTCTGCCGTGGCAGCAGACATCAGCGCCTGGCATACTTCCGTCCCGGCACCACACAGGGCCGCATGGGCACAGAACAGTTCGGTGCGGCAGTCCGCATAACGGGAATGGGTATTCATGATGCCGCCCGCCACCTTGACCAGTTTTCCGATGTGACCCACCAGCAGCAATTCCCGGATCCCTTCCATGGCCGCACAGTCCAGGGCCTCCCCCAGGAAATTGGAGCATTTGACCACCGGAACATTTCTGGCGTCCCAGCCTTGTGCGTGCAAAAAATCCATGCCGTAGTTGCCGGGCGTGAGAATCAGCCGCGAAGTGACCGCCGCATGCTGCCGGATCTCCAGGGCAATGGTATCCACAATGGCCTGCTCGCTCATGGGTTCCACGATGCCTGAAGTTCCCAGGATGGAAAGCCCGCCTTCCACGCCCAGTTGCGGATTGAATGTCCTTTTTGCCGCCTCTTCGCCGCCCCGGATGCTGATGACCACCGAAATTCCCCCGGCATACCCGCAGATGCGGCAGATTTCCGTTACCTGCTGCATGATCATCTGCCGCGGCACATGGTTGATGGCTGCAGCCCCCACGGGCTGATCGAGCCCTGGTTTTGTCACCCGGCCCACCCCTTTGCCGCCGTCGATGGTCACACCCGGCACAGCGGATTTTTGTACCGTAGCCGCAATCGACATGCCGTCCGTCACATCCGCGTCATCCCCTGCATCCTTGACGACGCTGCATACGGCCGCCTCTCCCTGCAAACGGCAGAATTCCGGCTGGACGGTAACCTCCCACCCCTTGGGGGTGCACAGCGTCAGTACATCCGGGGCTTTCCCAGTCAGCAACAATCTGGTCGCCCCCTGGGCGGCCAGGGCTGCGCAGGTACCCGTGGTATAGCCACAGCGCAGCAAGCGCTGACCGCTGCGGACGGTATGATCAAAGGACATGACTTTACTCCAGAATCTCTTTGAGTTTTTTGCAATAGAGCTGCTGGATACCCGGCAGTCTTCCCAGGCCTTCCAGCGTGCAGCGCACGGAGAAACCAGCTTCTTCCAACTGATTTTTCCAGCTTTGAGGATCCTCCCCCGCCATGTCATGGCAGGCGTGGTCGCCGGCCACCAGCAAAAGGGGCACAAGATGTACTTTCCGGTATCCCGCCTTCGCGATGTGGGGCAGAACTTCCGAAAGCCCCGGCCAGCCTTCCACCGTCGCCACAAAAATGTCTTTACGTTCCTGTAAAGCAAATGCACTTTGCAGCGCAGCATACACCACACCGGCGAAATGTTCGGTTCCATGTCCCATCAGAATCAGGGCTTCCTCCGGCCGGGTCGGATAAGCCTGCCCCAAAACCTGTGCCACTGCCTGCAGATCCGCTGTGTCGGCCAGAAGAGGACGCCCCAGCGCGAAGTCGGAAAAACGTTGCCGATACGGTTCAATTTCGGCTTTTATTTTATCGTATTCATACCCGTAAAGCAAGTGCGTTGGCTGTATTGCCACTTGTGTACAGCCCGCCGCCAGAAGCTTTTCCAGCGCCTCCGGCAGGCTGTCAAACGCCTCGCCTCGGGCGGCCAGACGTTTCCGTATGACTCTGCTGGTCAACGCCCGTACAAAGGGATACTCCGGCGCCGATTTCTGCAGCGCCTGTTCCACGGCGGACAGATCCACGCGGCCGTTGGCTACCGTTGTGCCAAAGCTGACACATACCAGAGCTTTCCTCACGCTTGTTTCTCCTTTCCCATCGGGCGATACAAAATATATGGCCGCCCCTCCTCGTCGGTTCCAACCCGCGCACGTACATGGTATACTTTCTCGATAAACGCCGGTGTCAGCAATTCCTTCGGGGTACCGCTTCCCACCAGTTTCCCGCCTTGCAGTGCAAAGAGCCTGTCACAGTATACAGCCGCAAGGTTGAGATCGTGTACCGCCAGCAAGACCGTTTTATCCAGTGAGCGGATCAGTTCCATGATCTGCAGCTGGTGCTGGATATCCAGATGGTTGGTGGGCTCATCCAGAATCAGGCAGGGCGTCTGCTGGGCCAGTGCCCGGGCAAGCACCACGCGCTGCTGCTCTCCGCCGGAGAGTGTGGAAAAAATCTGGTTTTCCCTGCCTGCCATTCCCACCGTTTCCAGTGACTTGTGTACGATCCGCTCATCCTCCGCGTTGTCCCGTTCCAGCGCTCTCTTATGAGGCGAACGCCCCATAAGGACAATTTCCCGCACCGTAAAATCAAAGCTGTAATGATGATGCTGGGCCACAATGGCCATTTCTTGCGCGCTTTGACGCACGCTGTACTTATAAAGATTTTGTCCGTCGATCAGCACAGCGCCACAAGTAGGACGCAGCACCCGATAGACACATTTGAGCAGCGTACTTTTACCGCTTCCGTTGGGACCAATCAAGCCGACAATCTGTTTTTTGCCAACCGACATACGGACCGAATCCAGGATCTGCTGACCGCCCAGCACAACGCTGAGATTTTCCGTTTGAATCACTGGCTCTCACCCCCGAAGCCATAGCGATACCGTACCATAAGATACAGAAACACAGGCGCGCCGAGCACGGAGGTAAGAATCCCAATGGGAACCTCGTTGCCGGGCAGAATGGTCCGGCAGGCCACATCCGCCCAGACCAGGAAAATACCGCCTGCCATCGCCGCCGCAGGCACCAGCCGTCGGTGATCTGTTCCCAGCAAAAGTCTTGTGCCGTGGGGAACAATGAGCCCCACAAAGCCGATGATGCCCGCATTGTATACGGCCAGTCCGATGAGCAGGGATGTGACCAGAAGATATACAATTCTCCGGACATGCAGATCCATGCCCAGCGTGACGGCACTCTCATCGCCCAGCAACATCAGATTGAGGGCACGGCTTTGGGTGAGGAAAAAAAGGCATCCCGCCAGAACCGCTGCCGCCAGGATGGCATTGTCTGTCCAGTTGGCCGCTCCCAGCCCGCCCATCGTCCACCGGATAATCTGTGTGGGGGCATGTTCATTGTTGCGAAGATAAATGGCGAAGTTGGAAAAAGCACCGCATACCGCTGAAAGTGCCGAGCCGGCGAGCAGCAGTTTCACCGCCGTGGCCCTTCCTCCCAGATTGGCAAGAAAGACCACCGCCAGTGAGACAAACATAGCCCCTGCAAAGGCCACCACACCAACCGAACGTGCGCCCAGCGCCATTCCTACACCAAACAGCGAAGCCAACGTTGCGCCGAGAGAGGCTCCCGAGGAGACGCCCAGGATATACGGATCAGCCAGCGGATTTTTTACGATGGCCTGCATGACGACACCACAGACTGCCAGCGCTGCCCCTACGGCCGCCGCCAGCACCAACCGCGGCAGACGGATCAGCCACACCACATCATGCAGCGCAGCCCCCGCCGCCCATTCCGAAGGAACCGCAACGTCAAACAGCCCATGAACCAATTGATAGTACAGAACGCCGTACACGTCGGTTATGGGCAAGCGGACGGTTCCAAAGGTAACAGCTGCTATCACGGAAGCCGGCAGTAAAACCACCAGCGCCAGGATCAGGCCATTTCCCGCCGCCCGTCTGTGAAGCAGACTGCCGTTTTCCTGTGCACTCATGAGGCAAGCTCCGGATACATCCCGGCCGCCAGCGTCCGGATACCGTCCATAGAGCGGGGGCCTGCCGCATAGATATCCCCCAGCATGACAGGATACACCCGCCCGCGCTGCACCGCAGAAAGGCTCCCCAGCGCCGGATCATCCTGGATGACGGCAAGCTGATTTTCGATCACGCTCTGCTGGTCGTCCCCGGAATAGGCCATATACACCACAAAAATCACATCCGGGTCACAGGCAAGCAAATCTTCTTTGCCCATTTCCTTTCCGTCCGGCCGGGCAAGCTGCCCGCCCAGCTGTGTTACCATATCACCGGCCAGCGTATCGGCGCCATAGTTGCTGATACTGCCGCCCAGCGGTTCCACCACCGCCACACGTACAGGTTCTTCTCCTGCCACGGCGGAAAGTGTATCGGCAATCTCCGATTCCATTTCCGCCACGAGTGCCCGGGCCCTATCCTCCACGTCAAAGATGGTCCCCAGATTGAGGATATCGGTGTATTCATTTTCCAGGGTGCGCGGGTGATCTCCCGGTCGGGTGTTGGAGTTCATATAGGTAGCCACGCCTTTTCCCTGCCAGCCCGATACGCCTCCCAGCATCTTGTCACTGAACAGCGATCCCCAGGACAAAATCATATCGGGCTGCAAAAGCGTGACGGTCTCCTTATCAGGGGCAAACACATCGTCATGATAGTGCATTTGGGAAAAGCCTTCCTGCCATTCCTCCTTGACCGCATTGTCCAGCCCGTAGCTGGCCACCACGTGATCCTCCAGCCCCAGCGCGATCATTGTCTCGATGGATCCCTGATAGACGGCCACCACCCGCTCCGGCGCCTTCGTGTAGATGCAGCTTACTTCCCGGCCCGCTTCGTCGTAGTTGATGACCGTGACAGGATAGTGTCCCTGTTCTGCACTTTCCTCTGCGGTCGCCGCAGAGGGTTGGGATGCCAGCTGTGGCACTGTGCTTACCTGGGTGCAGGCAGTCAGAAACAGGGCACACACAGTGCTCAGGGCCGCCGCACGGTGCAGCATTGTTGTACGCATAGAACCTCCTGAAAGTAGAACAAACCGATTTCTGCACCGCAAAAACAAAGGGTCTGTTCCGCCATAAAAGCCGAACAGACCCACACAGAAACAAAGCGTCCACCAAAACACGATGCACTTTTGTTTTCCACGCCAACGTTTGGTCCGTCCGCCGCGCGGGTCCTGTTCCTGGCAAAGCAGCGGTTTGCATCTGCTTTGCCTCGCAGTATGAATCCCAAGGCAGGTCTTCCGGCTCTGGCGTCAACGCCCGGACCCGTGCCTTCCCACACAAACGTGCAGTGACATGGAGTCGGGTTCAGGCTCAGCCATTACGGCGGCGGTCCCGCGCAGGTTTTGCACCTGCTTCCCTATTCTCCCGGCCAACCTGAAAGGGTCCCGGGCACCTTCGGATGCTTTGTCGTTCAAGAATACCATAAAAACCGCCGTCCCGCAAGGGGCGGCGGTCACTTTTCCCGGTGTACGGTTTCAGCCGAGAATCTGCTTGGCCAGATCCGCACTGGCCTTGGCGTCCTTGCAATAGAAATCTGCACCGATTTCCTTGGCATAGCCGGGCGTCAGCACAGCACCGCCTACCCAGACCTGACAGTCAAGATTGGCCTCGTGCAGCGCGTCGATGGTTGCTTTCATATTGGGCACGGTGGTAGTCATCAGCGCCGACAATCCCACCAGCTTGGCGCCGGTGTTGCGCACTGCCTCCACCACCCGTTCCGGCGGCACATCCCGCCCCAGATCCAGCACATCATACCCGTAGTTTTCGAGAATGACCCGCACGATGTTCTTGCCGATATCGTGCACATCGCCCTTGACGGTGGCTACCACGATTTTGCCCTTGCCGGTTGTCTGCGGTTTTCCCTGGGCGGCAATCTTTGCCTTGACCACTTCGAACGCTGCCTGGGCCGCCGTGGCCGCCTGGAGCAGCTGCGGCAGGAAGATGGTTCCTTTTTCAAAGCCGTCTCCCACAACGTCCAGCGCAGGAATCAGCGAAGCATTCACCACATCCAGCGGTTCCTTGTTTGCCAGCGCTGCCTGGGCCGCCTCATGGGCCTCTGCCTTGAGCCCGCGCCGGACTGCATCAAAGAGCGGATCCTGTCCGTTTGTTTCTTCCGGCAACGCTGCGGCGTTCTTGCTGATCTGCTGGGTCTGAATCTGCACATCTGCGTAGGCTTCCACATATGCCGTGCTCTGCTCGTCCTGCGCCGTCAGCACACGATAAGCACGCACAGCCGCCATCATCTCCGGGGTGTTGGGATTCATGATGGCAAGATCCAGTCCTGCCGTCATGGCCATGGTCAGGAAGGTGGTATTCAGGTATCCGCGGCAGGGCAGGCCAAAACTGATATTGGAGACCCCCAGTATGGTACGGACGCCCAGTTCCTGCTTGCAGCGCGTCAGGGCCTCCAGCGTCTGCACGGCCCCTTCCTGCTGCGCGCTGGCTGTCAGTGTGAGACAGTCGATGTAAATATCCTCCCGGGGAATACCTTCCGCTTCGGCGGCCTGCACGATTTTGCGGGCAATGGCCAAACGGCCTTCGGCACTGCCGGGAATCCCCTGCTCGTCCATTGTCAGCCCCACCACCGCCGCGCCATACTTTTTGCACAGCGGCAAAATGGCCTTCAACGTCCGTTCTTCCCCGTTGACCGAGTTGACGATGGGTTTGCCGTTATAAATGCGCAAAGCCCTTGCCAGCGCTTCGGGATTGGAGGAATCCAGCTGCAAGGGCAGATCCGTCACCGCCTGCAGATCCCGGACCAGCCGTTCCAGCGTGGCTGCTTCATCAATTCCGGGCAGTCCCGCATTTACATCGAGGACTTCCGCCCCGGCCTCGGCCTGCGCCACAGCCTGGGTGCAGGGGTACGCGCTGTCCCCCTCCCGCAGCGCCTGCTGCAGCCGTTTTTTGCCGGTGGGATTGATCCGTTCGCCCACCACTGTGATCCCGTTCACTTCCACAAAACGCACCGGCGTGCACAGGCAGCTGCGGCGCAGCGGGATTTTCTGTGCCGGCGTCAGCGGCGCGAACACTTCCCGCAGGCGAGCGATGTAATCCGGCGTGGTACCGCAGCATCCGCCCACCATGGAAACGCCAAGGGAGGCGTAGGCCTGCATTTCCCGGGCGAACTCCTCAGCGTCCAGATTATAGCTGCCGTCCGGGTTGGGCAACCCCGCGTTGGGCTTGACAAACACCGGTATGCCGGCGGGCACCGTGCGGCAAAGACGCCGGGCAAAGGGCAGGATCTCTGCCGGTCCCAGTGAGCAGTTGATGCCGATGGCATCAGCCCCCAGCCCGGCTGCGGTCACGCCATAGCTTTCCACCGTGCATCCCGTAAAGGTGCGGCCCCGGCTTTCAAAGCTCATGGAGACAAATACCGGCAGACTGCTGTGCTCCTTGGCCGCCAGGATGGCTGCTTTGAGCTCATACAGGTCGGTCATCGTCTCCAGAAAAACAAAGTCTGCACCTGCCTGCACTCCCGCACGCACAATCTCGGCAAACGCGGCATAGGCATCCTCAAAGGAAAGCGTTCCTGCCGGGGCCAGCAGTTCTCCCAACGGGCCAATATCCAGCCCGACCAGCGCGCCGGTCTTTTCAGCCGCATCCCGCGCACAGCGCAGTGAAGCCGCCACAACCTCATCCACACCATACCCCGTGCCGGCCAGTTTCCGGGCGTTAGCGCCAAAGGTATTGGCCAGCAGCAGATCCGCTCCGGCCCGGGCATAAGCAGCGTGGATGGCAGTCACGGTTTCCGGCATCTCCAGGGCAGCCAGTTCCGGCTTCTGACCGGGTTTCAGGCCATGTTTTTGCAGTTGGGTTCCCATGCCGCCGTCGAGAAACACAAAATGACGGCGATCGAAGATTGATGCAAGCTGCACAGACATCTTCCTCCCTTATTCTCCGTTTCGGGAAAAGCATGTGGTCCCCCTTTTGCGGAAGACACAGGTTTCCCACAAATGGCAGGTGGTGCATCCTGCCATCGCACCTTTGACCGGATGATCGGCCACACCCAGCAACGCGGTGGTGCTTTTGCGCGGCGCCAGCAAATGCTGTTCCGTCACAGCAATGCCACAGCCCCGCGCCGAGTCCGTGGCACGGCAGATCTCATCATTGAGTTCCAGCGGGCAGTCGCCATAGCCCGGCGCAAAACGCCCCGTCAGGTAACGACCCTCTGCCTGCTGTGCAGTGCGCAGTTCCGCTTCCAGAGCGTCACACACCTGCTCCAGCAGCACCGAAGCCATGGCGTCCGCCGTGGCTGCCAGGGCAATATCCGTCAGTTCCATCCGGCGCAGAAGGGTATCCACTTCACTGCCCAGCGTGGCGGCCATCATCAGGACTTCATCGCATCCCTGCAGATGCCGCTCCAGATCCCGACCGCCTTCCTGCGATGCGCACACCGTCCGCGGCACAATACGCCACACCGCGCGGGGCACGGCGGTCGTCAGAAGCTTTTGTTCGGCGCGGTTCAGCAATGCCCCGGTGGCAGCATCCGGCTCCCACCCTGCGGCCCCCATATACCGCAGCGCCGTCCTGCGGTCGATGGTCAAGGGCTTTGGCCGGAGCATTACAGAAGATCCCGGATGCCGTCATACACCTTCCGGGCCACAACGGCATCATTCATCGCATACAGGTGTACACCGTCTGCCCCGCCCTCGATCAGGTCGCGGAGCTGGCGCACCGCATACTCGATTCCTGCGTCATACAGGGCCGCCGGATCGTCCTGCCAGCGGGAGATCATACGGGTAAAGTCGGAAGGCAGGCTGGCCGAGGAAAGTGCCACGGTGCGCTCAATCTGGCTGCGCTTGACAATGGGCATGACCCCCGCCGAAACCGGCAGCGTGATGCCGGCGCGCCGTGCCAGATTGAGAAAGCGGTAAAAAGGCATGTTGTCAAAGAACAGCTGGGTCACCAGATGTTCCGCACCAGCCGCCTGTTTGATGCAGAGATTTTCCACATCCTGGCGCAGCGTGTCCGCTTCCGGATGGCCTTCGGGATAGCAGGCGCCATGCACCGAAAAGTCCGGTTTATACGCTTTGATAAAAGCTGTCAGGTCACTTGCATGCACAAAATCCGGGCTGGCCGGACGGGAAGGCGTACGGTCACCGCGCAGTGCCAGAACGTCATGGACACCTACCTGTTCCAGTTCATCCAGAATTCTGGATGCGCTTGCCTTATCGTTGCCCATACAAATCAGATGCGCCAGTGCCGGAATGCCAACCTCGTTCTGGATCAGGTTGGCCACCTCCACTGTGGAGATTCCGCCCGCAGATCCGCCGGCCCCGAAAGTCACGCTGATGAAATCCGGCGCAAGGTCTTTCATTGCAAGCAACGTGGCGCGCAGTTTATCCATCTGTGTCGTCTGCTTGGGCGGAAAACACTCTATGGAAAACACGCAGCGCTTGGCTTTGAACTGATCAACAATCTTCATATTTTTTCTCCCGCTGTCTTTTTATGGCAGTCCGTCAGGCAGCAGCTTCCTCCTCGTCCTGTGATGTCACTGCAGTCAACGTGCCATGCTCATAGGTAAATGTAATGGTTCCCATCAGGTCGGTACGGTATATCTCCGCGCCCACGTCCTCCATCCGGCGAAGTGTTTCCGCATGGGGATGACCATATTCGTTGTCCAGGCCGCAGCTTATGGCAACAGCCTGCGGCTGCACGACCGACAGGAGCGCTGCTGTGCTGGAAGTGGACGAACCATGGTGCCCTGCCTTGTACAGGGTTGCATGCAGGCCCGTCCCATAACGGTCCACCAGCGCCTGCTCTGACTCTTCCTCCGCATCCCCGGTGGAAAGATACCGGAAGCTGCCTGCCTCAAACAGAATACACAGCGAACCGTTGTTGGCATCATCCTCATCCGTCATCCAGGCACTTCCGCCCTGCAGCACCTGCAAGGTGCCCGCGCCCAGACTGTAGGCATCGCCTTCCGCCGTCTCGCAGACTTCCGTTCCCGAAACAGCCGCCTGCTCCCGCAGTCCCTTCGGCCAGGGATCTTCCCCGTCCTCAGTTTCCCATACCGGCAGCAGCAGTTCTTCCACCTGCAGATTCTCCAGCACCGCCATCGCCCCGCCGGTGTGATCCGCATGGGGATGGGTAAGGATCAGATACTGAAGATCGGTCACGCCGGCCTGGCGCAGGCTGCGCACCAACGCATCCTGGGAATCCGATGTACCGGTGTCAATCAGGCAATAGGCTCCGTCCTGGCCGATCAGCACCGAATCCCCCTGTCCCACATCCAGGACAGTAACCGTGGTCTGCGTGTCTGCCAGAAGCTGGGCATCGGGTCCGTCGGTCGATATTCCCAGCGTGGTGTAAATCTCGCTCCAGGTGGGTATGCCATAACGGCCGCCATGCCGGTCGATCACAAAGGCAACCGCCGCCAGCAGCAGCGCGGCAACAATCCCTATCGTTCGCCGCCAGCCGGTTTTACTCCGGCGGCGTCTTCTTTTACGTCTCTTCATATTGGCCATTCAATTTACGTTCCTGCCACTGTGCCCGGGTCACAAGCACCGCACGGGGTTTGGCGCCCTCATAGGGGCCAATGACCTTTTCCTGTTCCATCTGGTCCATAATACGGGCAGCCCGGGCATACCCCAGCTTGCAGCGGCGCTGCAGAAGGCTGGTGGATGCCTGCCCCGCATCGATGACACACTCCACTGCCTGTTCGAACATGGGATCCAGCGAACCGCCGTCTGCGTCATCGTCGCCTTTCTTGCTGCCCTTCTCGGCCACCGCGCGGCGTTCCATCTCCGCAATCATCTCCTCATCATACTGGGAGGAGGAAGTGGACTTGATGAAGCTCAGCACGGCGCCGATCTCCTCGTCGGTCACAAAGGTGCCCTGCACACGCACCGGCTTGGCAGCGCCCACCGGCAGGAAGAGCATATCGCCGTTGCCCAGCAGTTTTTCCGCGCCGGAGGAATCCAGAATCGTGCGCGAGTCAATCTGACTGGAGACCGCAAAGGCGATACGGCTGGGAATATTGGCTTTGATCAGACCGGTGATGACATCCACGCTGGGACGCTGGGTCGCCACGATCAGATGAATGCCCGCGGCACGCGCCTTCTGGGCAATACGGCAGATGTAATCTTCCACTTCCTTGCCGGCAACCATCATCAGGTCCGCCAGCTCATCGATGATAATGGCGATGTACGGTAGATGTTCCAGCCCTGTCTGTGCAGCCAGCTTGTTGTACGCCTTGATTTCACGCACATTGTTTTCCGCGAACAGTTTGTACCGGCGCTCCATCTCCGCCACGCTGGCGCCCAGGGCGCCGGCCGCCTTGCGGGGTTCGGTCACAACGGGCATCAGCAGATGGGGAATGCCGTTGTACTCCGCCAGTTCCACCACCTTGGGGTCAATCAGGATCAGCTTTACATCCTCCGGTCCCGACCGGAACAGGAAGCTGATGATGATGGAGTTCACGCAGACCGATTTACCGCTACCGGTGGAACCTGCAATCAGAAGGTGGGGCATCTTGCACAGGTCGGCCACCTGCGCCGCACCGGCAATATCCTTGCCCAGAGCCATCGTCAGCGGGCTGCGCATATTGATGTAATTCTGGGATTCAAACACCGTGCGGATATTCACCGTCGAACGGATCTTGTTGGGCACTTCGATGCCGACCGCCGGCTTGCCGGGGATGGGTGCCTCAATACGGACGCCCGCCGTGGCCAGATTCAGTGCAATATCGTCGGCCAGGCTGGTGATCCGGCTGACCTTGATGCCTGCCTGCGGCTGCAGTTCGTACCGCGTCACAGAGGGGCCGCGGCAGATATCCAGGATCTTTGTCTTGACGCCGAAGCTTTCCAGCGTGTTGACCAGGGTGTCGGCATTCTTCTTCATTTCCCGTGCTGCGCCCGCCTCATCCTCGGGACGCGTTGCGTTGAAAAGATTCAGCGACGGGTAACAATAGGGTTTGGGCGGTTCCTTGGCCGCCCTGGCAAGATTCATGGCGTCTGGATCGGCCTTGGCGGCAGAAGGCGGGGTGTGAATCGGCGCAGAAGCTGAATTGCCCACCGCCGTGCTGACCTGCAGCTGTGCGGCTTCCCCGCCTTTGGGCACGATGAAGGAGTTTTCGGTGCCTGTGGGCTGCGATTTTGCAGCCGACTGGTTGTCCAGCAATTCCGACAACGGCCGGCCGCTCTGCCAGACCGTGCTGGCAGCCTGCCCCACGTCAAAGCTACCGTTCAGCGTAGGAATGCCCCTGGCGGGTGTGCGCTGCAGGTCTTCCGGCGAAAATGCCATGGTATCCCCCGGCACACGGGCCGCCGGTTCCGGCTGCACAGGCACAAGCGGCGTATCGAAGCCTTCCGCCTGCGGTTCCGGCTGCAGCGGCACCGAGAAGTTTTCCTCCGCTTCCTGCGGCTGGTAGTCCTGCTGCCCGTAATACGGTGCATGGCCGCTGACGGCGCGGTTGATGAGGGAATCCAGTTCATCCCCTCCGGCAGGCTGCGGTGCCGGTTCGGCATCCAGTTTCAGTTCAAAATCTTCCTGCGGAGCCGCCGGTGCCGGGGCGGGTTCCGCTTTCGGCGCATGGAAGCGCTGCGAATCGGACAGATGGGACAGCGGGTCCATGCCGAACGTGCCGCCCGGCCCGATATTCACGGGCTCCAGCGGATCATGCTCCACCGCCTGCTTCAGTGCCTGGCTTTCAGGTGCAGGCCCAAGATCCACATCGAAGGAAGCGCGGGAATTTCCGCCCAGGGCTGACAGACCCGCCAATGTAGCGGCCGCTGCAGGATTGCCGGCCGACGGTGCGGCTGACGGCTTCGGGATCCTGCCGGTATCGGCAATCACATCGTAAGCCGGATGATGGCGGCGCGGCGCGTCCGGCAGGGTTTCTGTCAGATTCTCAATGGGTTCCTCCTCCGGCTCGCCGCTGAAGAGCTGCGTGTCGTAGGCGGATTCCGCCGCTTCCCGCTCGGCACGGACCTGCTGTACCTTATGATATTGCCCGTTCAGGAAGTCCACCACATCCACCGGTGTGATGGCAAAGAATACCATCAATCCCAGGGCAAAAACAAGGAGCATGACGAAGTTGGAAGCGGGACGGCCAAACAGCGCCAGCAGGCTGGCCCCGATGGGAGCACCCAGCACGCCGCCTTCCCAGAAGCCGGACTGTCCCCGCATGAACAGCATCTTGATGACTTCCCAGACGTTGGCTTCACTGACCGACACCTTGGAAAATACCACCGGCACACTGGCACACAGGATCCCCATAAGGACCACCTTGCCTGCGAACAGAGCCACCCGGTACCCGGAGGCCAGCAGATAGGCCAGGTACAGAAGAAACGGTCCCACCAGATACGTCATGATGCCGAAGATGCCGAACAGCCCCCCGCGCATGGTTTTCCAGAAATTCTGGCCCGGAACCAGCACCATCGCCACGCAGAGAAGTCCCAACCCTGCCAGCAGAACACTGGGGAGCAGGTTGGGTGTTTCGGCGCGGCGCTGTGCACGCCGGGATGGTGTTTTTTTACCGCGCGAGGCAGACGAGCGTGTGCCCGTGCTGCGGGAGCGGGAGGAAGAACTGCGGCCGGTCGAAGATTTTCGCCTGTTGCTGCTCTTTCCGGAACGAGATTGTGCCATAGTGCGTAGTACCTTTCTGAATCGAAACTCTATACATAAACGGGCTCATAAGCCCAACGGACATTCGCTTTTTATTTTATCACGAATGGCGGGGGTTGTAAATGAAAAATGCGGAACTGGTGATCGTTCCGCATGAATCCCTTTGCTTATTTTTTTCGTTCGATTTCTCCGTACAGATAGCGCAGTGCGTCCGATAAGCCGCCCAGTTCATCGATCAGTCCCTCTTCCACGGCCTGATGTCCGTCCAGGACGGTGCCCATGTCCATGACCAGTTCCCCGGTGTTGTGCATCAGTGTGGTAAAGCGCCGCGCCGTGATTCCGGAATGCCCTGCCACAAATCCCACAATGCGTTCCTGCATCTGTTCGAAGTATCGCAGCGTCTGCGGGACGCCCAACACCATGCCGGAATGCCGTACCGGATGTACGGTCATGGTGGCTGTGGGCACAATGAAACTGCGGCGGGCCGATACCGCCAGCGGAATGCCGATGGAATGCCCTCCTCCCAGCACCAGGGTAGCACTGGGCTTGCTGACACCGGCAATCAGTTCGGCCAGCGCCAGCCCCGCTTCCACATCCCCGCCCACTGTGTTGAGGATGACCAGCAGTCCTTCGATCTCCGGGTCCTCCTCAATATCCACAAGCTGGGGGATCACATGCTCGTATTTGGTTGTTTTCTGACTGTCCGGCGCCAGCGTATGCCCTTCGATGGTGCCGATGACCGTCAGGCAATGGATGGCATGCCGCCCTTTGGTCGCCGGCACAATGCCATCCTCGGTGATCAGATCATGTTCCAGCCGTTTGAGCGCAGCGCTCTCCGTCGGATTAAACGCGGACTTCCCCTTTGTTTTCTTGGCAGTCGGTTCCAATTGCAATACAGCCCCTTTCCCGTGACCATTTCTCCAGCAGTATGTCTCCGAATCAGCCTTCCTATGCACACCCGGCGCATAGAAACTGCTGCTTCTCTCTCGTTTTTCCCGCCATACCAAAAAGACCACGGCAATTCGTCATTGAAAAACAAGGCTTACAAAAAACTTAGATAAAAAATTGACAATTTCGCGGATAGTATTTATAATAAATTATAAAAATTCTATTGTTAAATTTGCCGTGCAGTAATCAGACTGCAGGCGTATTGTGAGGTATTTTCATCATGGGGGTTCAAAACAAAGTTTCCCTGCCGGTCATCAAGCGGTTGCCTAAATACTACCGCTATCTCACCAATCTGTCCGCCGACGGAAAGGAAAAAATCTCTTCCAGCGAACTGGCGCATATGATGGGCACAACCGCCAGCCAGGTCCGCCAGGACTTCAACTGTTTCGGCGGATTCGGCCAGCAGGGCATCGGCTACAAAGTGGACGTGCTGCGCGTCGAAATCGGCAAACTGCTTTTCGGTGACGGAGAGCGCCTGCCCACCATTCTGATCGGTGCCGGCCATCTGGGTTCTGCAGTGTCCAGTTTCATCAGCCGGGATACCAACGGATATCGCCTGATCGGGGTATTTGACATCAATCCGGATCTTTTCGGCAAAGAAATGTCCGGCGTTCCCATCCTGCCGCTGACTTCCCTGTCGGAATTCTGTGCGCAGCACCACCCGGAGGTTGCCGTTCTGTGTGTGCCGCGGCAGAGCGCCATCGATCTGGCGGCGGATCTCGTTTCTTACGGCATTCAGGGTGTGTGGAATTTCAGTCATTATGACCTCTCGGTAGAATATCCCCAACTGACGGTGGAAAACGTACACCTTGGCGACAGTCTGATGAGCCTTGGCTACCGGCTGCGAAATAAAGAGTGACGGAGGAGCTGTCCCCCTATGGCAAAATTATACTTTCGCTATGGTGCGATGAACAGCGGCAAAACCACCGCTCTCATGCAGGTAGCCTACAATTATAAAGAGCGCGGCATGCGGGTTCTGATTCTCAAACCGGCTATCGATACCAAGGGGCAGGATTCCATCGTTTCCCGCCTCGGTATCAGCTGTAAAGTGGATAAGCTTGTCACGCCCGAGATGGATATTGTGGCGCTTGTCCGGGAGGATACCGCTGCCCACGGCGCCCCCGCCTGTGTGCTCTGTGACGAGAGCCAGTTCTTTACGCCCGCCCAGGCGGAACAGCTCTTCCTGGTCACGGTGGATCTGGGCATACCGGTGATCTGCTACGGGCTGCGCGCCGATTTCATGATGCGGGGCTTCCCCGGGTCCACCCGTCTTCTGGAACTGGCCCACACCATTGAGGAACTCAAAACGATCTGCGCCTGCGGGCGGAAAGCCATCTGCAACGGGCGCAAAGTCAACGGTGAATTTGTATTTGAGGGCGCACAAGTCGCCATTGATACCGTGGACAACGTGGAATACCAAAGCCTGTGTCCGCAATGCTGGTACCGCGAATACCGCGCTTTCCTGAAGCGCCACGGAAAACAGAAAATGTAAACGAACACCCCCGGATGGAAGACATCCGGGGGTGTTCGTTATGGTTGAAGCCGTTTGTACTGCTGACGGTACTGCTGCGGAGACAGTCCTGTGGCGTCCTTGAAAACACGGCGGAAGTGTGCGGTCGTCATAAATCCGGTTTTCCCTGCCACCGAAGAAATACTCTCGGCGGTTTGTTCAATCAGATGCTGCGCCGCTTTAATGCGCACGCCATTGAT
>ERZ1090865.60-NODE-60-length-74578-cov-36.515358_pt1 | contig 74578 bp, 59 predicted proteins | sample MGYA00478478_ERZ1090865 | MGnify/ENA primary metagenome ERZ1090865 (study PRJEB33644, sample SAMEA5815715) | chicken gut metagenome | biome: Chicken; feature: Gastrointestinal Tract; material: Caecum | place: Ireland | collected 2019-01-01 | study: A study of the... | reverse complement strand
ACACTCGACTAGTCGTCGGCAGCGTCAGATGTGTATAAGAGACAGCGCCTGGGGCGCGGCGGGCTCGGCCGCCGGGGTTTGCTCGGCCGTGCGCGTACGGCGAGGCTCAGTATTCTTCGGCGCGCGGACCGTTACACCTTCCGGGGCCTCTCCCCCGTTACGCGCGGCCTGCAGGGTGGCGATCAGTTCCGGCTTACGCATCGTCGACGTGCCACGAAGACCCATCTGCTTGGCGAGCTCCTTGAGCTCGGGCAGCTTCATCTCTTCAAGATTTTGGCTATTGGCCACTGTTGGTACCTTTCCTTGGCCGCAACCGCCATACGACATAACCGGCTGCGGCTGGTGACAGGATTGCGGAAAACCCGCGATGGAACGTCCGGCATGGCAAGCATTGCTAACGGACGTTGTTCACCATACTACGCCATGCCGACCAACCGCAAAACCCGCCCAACAGCCCGGTTACTTGCTTTCGTGATAGGACTGCTCGGTGTTGACGCTCCACACGTTCTTCTTGGACGTCTTGCCGGTTTTGATGTTGCCGACCGCCTCCATGGCCGTAGCCATCGAATGGTCCATGTTGTTGTACCGGTGCTGGCCGTTGCGGCCCACGCAGTACAGGTTGCCGAACGAATCCAGGTACTCCACCAGCTCGTCCATGCGGCTGTAGGTGTCGAAGTACGCCGGATACGCCTTCTTCACGCGTTCACGGTGCGAATCGATGACGTCCTGCGGCCCGTTGATCACGCGCATGCGGGTGAGCTCCTGGATGGCGAAGTCACGCGCCTCCTCGTCGCTCATCGACCAGAACGCGTCGCCCTCCTCGCAGAAGTATTCCAGGCCGATCCACACCGTGTCATCCACGTCCTTGACCAGGTAGGGGCTCCAGTTGTTGAAAATCTGCAGACGGCCGACCTTGTAGCCCGGATCCTGCACGTAGATCCAGCAGTCGGGCACGATGGGCGGATTGCCCAGCGTGGGGATGTCGGTGGTGTTGCGCAGTTTCAGATGCTTGACCAGCAGGCCCACGGTCACGAAGTCACGGTACGGCAGACCATTGGCGATCTCGCTCATGTCGGCGGGCACCGATGCGGCGCCGCTGCCCGCATCCAACGCGTTGACCAGGTCCTTCACCGGCATGGAGGAGATGAACTGGTCGGCCTTCAGCTCGGTGCGGTTGCCCTCGCAATCTTCATACACCACGGATTCGATGCGGCCGCCCTCCTGGCGCACCTGAACCACATTCGCGTCGGTGATCACACGCACACCGGCGCGCTCGCAGTTGCGCTCCACGGTCTCCCACAGCTGGCCGGGCCCGTACTTGGGGTACCAGAACTCCTCGATCAGGCTGGTCTCCACCTTGGAGGCGTCCTGCTTCTTCGGCAGCAGTTTGAGGAACGCGTTCTTCAGCACCTCGGTGATGCTCAGGCCCTTGACGCGCTGCGCGCCCCAGTCGGCCGAGATCTGCGAGGGGTGCCGCCCCCACAGCTTCTCGGTGTAGCCCTCGAAGAACATCGAGTACAGCTTGCGCCCGAAACGGTTGATGTAGAAGTTCTCCAGATTGTCCTCGGGCAGCTTGTGCACCATCGACTTCAGGTACGAGAACCCGGCCTCCAGCGTTAGCTTGGGGCCCATGGCCTTGAGCGTGTTCGGGCTCAGGCTGATCGGGTAGTCGAAGAAATGCCGGTTCCAGTAGATGCGGGACACGCGGTGCCGCTTGAGCATCACCTCGTCGCAGGTCTCCGGGTCCGGCCCGCCCGGTTCCAGGTCGTGATGGCGGCCGAGCTTCCTGTCGTCGTAACTGGGCGCACCCTGCAGCGGCAGGGTGTCGCGCCACCACTGCATGATGCGGTCGTCCTTCGAGAAGAACCGGTGGCCGCCGATGTCCATCCGGTTGCCGTTGTGCTTCACCGTGCGCGAGATGCCGCCGAACTCGCGGGTCGCCTCCAGCACGGTCACGTCGTACGCGTCCGCGCCGCCGTCCTTCATCAATTCCCATGCGGCGGTCAGACCGGCGGGGCCGCCGCCGATGATCACCACGGTTTGCTTCTGCGTCACGTTCCGTTCTCCTTGCATTACGGTAAATCACGCATAGTTTACCCGAAAAGGCGGTACCCCGCATGGGGTATCGCCAAATCCTCACGATTGCGGCAAGGGTTGGTATCCATTCGCCCCGCGGATGTTCCTCCACGGGAATACAGGAAACGGGCCGATCCGTCTGTTGGAATCGACCCGTCGGATACGTTCCGTTCGTCGCCGCTCATCGACCCGAACCCGATGCCGGACGACCGGTTCCGTGTGGCATCAGATGCCGTCGGGGATGTCGATGTCGGATTTCTGGACCTCCTCCACGTTCACATCCTTGAACGTCACGATGCGCACGCTCTTGGCGAACCGGGAGGACCGGTACACGTCCCACACCCATGCGTCGGTCAGCTGCACGTCGAAGTACACGTCCTGCCCGGCCGAACGCACGTTGAAATCCACCTTGTTCGCCAGGTAGAAGCGCCGTTCCGTCTCCACCACGTAGGTGAACAGTTTGATGACATCGCGGTATTCCTTGTACAGGGCGAGTTCGGCGTCGGTTTCGTAGTTGTCGAGATCCTCGGCGCTCATCACTTACCTTCCATATCGCGTTTGCGGCCACGCCCCAGGTTGCGCCACCAGGCGGTCTTCGACGATTTGCGCTCGGACGAGCCGTACGGCCAGCTGCTTTCCTCGCCGTCGGACGATTCGCGCACGTCGCCGGACTCCGGCTCGCGGAAGCGTTGGACGGCGCGGGGTTCGGACTGTTCCGGCAGAATGTGCTCCTGCCGCTGCGATTCACCCGGTTCCTCGCCCGGCTGCGGCATCGGGGCCTTGGCCTCCTCCGGGATGACCGGCCGCGTCTGCTGTTCCTCGGCGTTGCGCTTGCGGATGGACACCGAATGCTCACGCATGCTCAGCGCCTCCTTGACGCCGGGGTTGTCCTCCAGCACATGCATGCCGAAGGCGTCGAGGGAGGCGATCGGATCGTATTCGTCGGCCAGGGTGTCCATGACAATCAGGTCCTGGTACTTGTTGTTCTCCGCGTCCCACAGCGCGTCGCGCGAGGTGCCCGAGGGCACGAAGCCGAGCGACTGGTACACGGAGATCGACCGCGTGTTCTTCTCCGGCACGCCGACCCAGATGCGGTGCATCCCCAGCCCGGCCGGTTCCGGGGCGAAACCGAAGGTCATGACGCGAGGCATCGCGTCACGCGAATAGCCGCGGCCGCGGTAGTCCTTGCCGAGCACGATCTGGATGCGTGCGGAACGCGCCCAGCCGTCGATGTCGATCAGGAAGATCATGCCGATGACGTTGCCGGTTTCGGCCGCGTCGACCGTGCCGTCGTCGTCATGGTCCGCGTCGGTCAGGATCGACCAGGCGATGGTGCGGCGCGATTCGGGATCGTCCACACCGGTTTCGCTGCGGCCCTCCGCCCAGGCCACCGAGCGGCGGACCCAGGCGTGGACCACGGCGCGTTCGGCCTGCATGTCCTTGCCAGTGATGCGGGAGGCGCCGCAGTAGGCGCCCAGTTCGTCCATACGCGGCAGATCCTCCACGGACGCCGGGCGCAGATGCACCATCTCGCCCCTGATCGGGGGGATGACGATCCGCGCCGGCAGTTCGCGGGAGACCGCGTCGGCATCAGTCAACGGAGGTTCGGCGTTCTGTTCCATGACATACACCCCTTGGTCATTCGCTTTCACTCTACCTCTCGACGGTATTGTACCCATCTCAAGATTCGCTGAAAGCATTGTGCACTAGGCGTGAAGCCTCTCCATCACGATCTTGTTGACCGCCTTGGCGTCGGCCTGGCCCTTGGTGGCCTTCATGACCGCGCCGATGATGGCGCCCATCGGCTTCATGTTGCCGGCCTTGAGCTTCTCGACCACATCCGGGTTGGCGGCCATGGCCTCCTGGACGGCGGCGACGAGCGCGCCGTCGTCGGAGACGACCTGGTAGCCGTGCTTGGCCACGACCTCGGCGGGGGTGCCCTCGCCGGCGAGCACGCCGGAGACGGTCTGCTTGGCCAGCTTGTCGTTGAGCTTGCCGTCGGCGATGAGCTTCTCGACCTCGGCCACGTCGGCCGGGGTCACCGGCAGCTCCTCCAGCGACACGCCCTTGGCGTTCGCCTCGCGGGACAGCTCGCCCAGCCACCACTTCTTGGCACCGGCGGCACTTGCGCCGGCGGCCACGGTGGCCTCGATCAGGTCGAGGGCGTCGGCGTTGACCACGTCGCGCATCTCCAGGTCGGAGAAGCCCCACTCGCCCTGCAGGCGGTTGCGGCGTTCGCGCGGCATCTCCGGCATCTGCGCGGCCAGACGCTCGATATGCTCCTTGGTGATGTGCAGCATCACCAGATCCGGATCCGGGAAGTAGCGGTAGTCGTCCGCGTCGGACTTGACGCGCCCGCCGGCGGTGGTCTGCGAGGCCTCGTCCCAGTGGCGGGTCTCCTGCAGCACCTCGCCGCCGTCGTTCAGGATGGCGGCCTGGCGGCGGATCTCGTACTGGATGGTCTTCTCGATGCCGCGGAACGAGTTCACGTTCTTGGTTTCGGAGCGGGTGCCGAACGGGTCGGTCGGGTTGCGGCGCAGCGACACGTTCACGTCGGCGCGCATGTTGCCCTGCTCCATGCGGGCGTGCGAGATGTTCAGCGCGCGCACGATGTCGCGCAGCGTGCGCATGTAGGCGCCGGCGATCTCCGGGCCGCGGTCGCCCACACCCTCGATCGGCTTGGTGACGATCTCGATCAGCGGCACGCCGGCGCGGTTGTAGTCGACCAGCGAATGGTCCGCACCCTCGATGCGGCCGTCGGCGCCGCCGACGTGCGTGTTCTTGCCGGCGTCGTCCTCGATGTGGGCACGTTCGATCGGCACGCGGAAGATCGTGCCGTCATCCAGTTCCACGTCCAGGTAGCCGTTGCCGTTGGTCGGCTTGTCGTACTGGGAGATCTGGTAGTTGCGCGGCATGTCCGGGTAGAAGTAGTTCTTGCGGGAGAACTGGCTCCATTCGGCGATCTCGCAGTGCAGGGCCAGGCCCAGCTTGATCGCGTAGTCCACGGCGGCCTCGTTGAGCACCGGCAGCGAGCCGGGCAGACCCAACGAAACCGGGGTCAGCTGCGTGTTCGGATCGCCGCCGAACTCCACATGCGCCGGGCAGAACAGCTTGGTGTTCGTGCTCAGCTCAACGTGGGTCTCCAGGCCGATGACCGGGTCGAACTGCTTGACGGCATCGGCGTACTTCATCAGTTTTTCAGCCATAATGTCTTGCTCCTCCGATGCTTCACTTGTTCAGGCCGTCGAGCCACGGGGTCTTCAGGGACTGCCAGATCGGGCCGCCCCACTGTTCGTTGAGCGCGGCCTCCAGGGCGGCGGCCGGCTTGTACATGACCTCGTCGCGCTGCTGCGGGGCGATGAACTGGATGCCGGCGGGCAGGCCGTCGTCGGACAGGCCGGACGGGATGCTCATGGCCGGGGTGCCGGCCAGGTTCGCCGGGATCGTGGCGATGTCGTTCATGTACATGGCCAGCGGGTCGTCCATCTTCTCGCCGAACTTGAACGCGGTGGAGGGGCTGGTCGGGGAGATCAGCACGTCGGCCTGCTCGAACGCCTTGTTGAAGTCCTGGATGATCAGCGTGCGCACCTTCTGCGCGGAGCCGTACCAGGCGTCGTAGTAGCCGGCGGACAGCGCGTAGGTGCCCAGGATGATGCGGCGCTTGACCTCGTCGCCGAAGCCGGCCTCACGAGTGTAGGCCATCATGTTGGCGGCGGTCTGCGGCACGTCGGCCGGCGGCATGACGCGCAGGCCGTAGCGCATGCCGTCGTAGCGGGCCAGGTTGGAGCTGACCTCGGAGGGCATGATGATGTAGTAGGCACCCAGCGAATACGGGAAGTGCGGGCAGGAGACCTCCACGATCTCGGCGCCCATCTCCTCCAGCAGCTTGACGGACTCGTTGAAGCGGGCCTGCACGCCCGGCTGGAAGCCCTCGCCGCCCAGTTCCTTGACCAGGCCGATGCGCATGCCCTTCAGGTCGCGCTTCATGCCTTCGCGGGCGGCGGCGGCCATCGGGCGCACCGGGGCCGGGATCGAGGTGGAGTCGCGGCGGTCATGGCCGCCGATGATCTCCTGCAGCAACGCGGAATCCAGCACCGTGCGGCTCACCGGGCCGATCTGGTCCAGCGAGCTCGCCATCGCGATCGCGCCGAAACGGCTCACGCCGCCGTAGGTCGGCTTGACGCCGACCGTGCCGGTCAGGGCGCCCGGCTGGCGAATCGAGCCGCCGGTGTCAGTGCCCAGGGCCAGCGGGGCCTCGAAGGCGGCCACCGCGGAGGCCGAGCCGCCGCCGGAGCCGCCCGGCACGCGGTCGGTGTCCCACGGGTTGTGGGTCGGGCCGAACGCGGAATGCTCGGTGGAGGAGCCCTGCGCGAACTCGTCCAGGTTCGTCTTGCCCAGCAGCGGCATGCCCGCGGCCTTGAGCTTCTCGATGACGGTGGCGTCGTACGGCGGCACCCAGCCTTCGAGGATCTTCGAGGCGGCCGTGGTCACGATGCCCTTGGTCACGATCATGTCCTTGATCGCGATCGGCACGCCGGCCAGCTCGGGCAGACCCTCGGTCTGGCCCTTGGCGGTCTTCTCGTCGAACGCGTCGGCCTGGGCGCGCGCCTCGTCGGCGGACACCTGCAGGAACGCCTGGATACTCGGCTCGGCGGCTTCGATCACCTTCAGGTGGGCCTCGACCAGCTCACGGCTGGACACCTCGCCGGACTTGATCTTCGCGGCCATCTGCGCCGCGGACAGCTTCACCAGCTCGTCGGTCATCTCACTCCTCCCCCAGAATGCGCGGCGCCACAAACATGCCGCTCTCGGACACCGGAGCGCCGGAGACGGCCTCCTCCTGCGTCAGCGGCGTCTCGGCCTCATCCGGGCGCAGATACGCCTCCAGCGGCACCGGGTTGGCGGTCGGCGGCACGTCGTCTCCGGCGACCTCCTGCACCTTGTTGATGGCGTCGGCGATGACGTTGAGCTCGCCCTGCAGGCGGGCGATCTCCTCATCGGTCAGCGCGATTCGGGCCAGATTGCCCAAATGCATGATCTCTTCACGTGTGAATGTTGGCATGGCCTCAACTATATGAGCGCGGCGTGACACGTGGGTTACCGGTCTCACTTGACATCGGAACGGCGGACCACCATCACCCCGATGATGTATGCCACCACCATCCACGCCAGCACGATCAGACCGCTCTGCCACCAGGTCGGGTCGAACAGGCCGCTGGGGTCGGAGGCGGCAGCGGAACCGGCGGCGGTGACAGAACCGGCAGACGCGCCGGCCGCGGAACCGGCCGCCGTGTTCATCGCCTCGACATCGACGCTCACGTTCGTCGAGGATGAGCTGACCGCCACATCGACGCCGGCCGTCAGCACATTCCCCACAGCCTGATCCGGCAGGCAACGCGCCACCGACTGCAGCCACGCGAACCGGTCGCCCGCCAGCGACGCCATCGACAGCGCCGACGGCGCGATAATCAGCAGACCGACCAGGGCGAACACGCCGCCCATCGTCGACCGGCAGAGGCCGCCCAGGCCCACGCCCAACACCGCCATGGCGGTCAGCAGCAGCGCGCCGCCCAGGATACTCACCCACGGTAGCGCATGCTCGCCGTCGGCCAGCGGAGTCATGCCGACCGGGGACAGCAGCGCGTAGGCCGCAGCCCATGCCAGCAGCAGGCCGACCAGGGACGACACGAACGCGAGCGCCGCCGTCACCAGCGTCTTGGCGTTCAGGAACATCACGCGGCGCGGGTTCGCCGTCAGCGAGGATTGGATCGTGGATGATGAATACTCCACCGTCACCGCCATCACGCCCAGGATGCCGGTCACCAGCAGGCAGGTCGGCACGAACGCGGAGGCCGACCCCCACATATACGATTCGGCCACCGGCTGCGGATCGTCCGTCGTGGTTCCGGTCGCCGGGTCGAGAGACATCAGGAACGCCATCGCCCACGCCATCAGCGCGGAACCGACGGGCAGCAGCAGAGCGTTGATAATCAGCAGCACGTACGTGGACTTCAGGCTCAACGCCTTGCACAACTCGGCGCGCAACGCGTTCAGGAACGTCAGGCGCGGCGCGGCGAACGTTGCGCGCGTGCCGTACCCGCCGGCACGGCCTCCGTCTCCAGTATTCGGTGCGGGGACGTTCCAGGTCTGCTGCGGCTGGCGGCGGGTGCGGGCGTTGCGAGCGGAACGATTGGCGTGTGCGGCGTGGGCTCCCCTGCTCATCGCTGCACCTCCTTGGATTGCGTGGGTTGCGCGGGTTGCGTGGTGCCGGACATCGAACGGCCCAGGTATTCGGCGCTGGTGTGGGTGAGCGTCATGTAGGCCTCTTCGAGCGAGGCGTGCTCCTGCACGAACAGGTAGGTGACCAGCTGCGCGGCGGCGAAGACACAGGCGGCGGCCCCCAGATCGGCGCCCGTGATGCGGAAGGCCGCGCCCTCCTGCGGGTCGCCGGTTTCGCGCGTGATCGGCGTGACCGTGACCTCGGGCGCGTGGGCGAAGATGGCCTTGAGCTTCTCCGGCTCGGGCGTGATGACGCGCAGCGAACGCGTGGAGTGTTCGGCCACGAAGTCGGCCACGGTGGTGGTCTCCAGGATGCGCCCCTGGCCGATGATGACCAGATTGTCGGCGGTGAGCGCCACCTCGCTCATCAGATGCGAGCTCAACAGTACGGCGCGGCCCTGCGCGGCGTAGTAGCGGCACAGGTCGCGCACCCATTTGACGCCTTCGGGATCCAGACCGTTGATCGGCTCGTCGAGGACCAGGTTGTGAGGGTCGCCCAGCAGGGCGGCTGCGATGGACAGGCGCTGGCTCATGCCCAGGGAGAACGCGCCAGCCTTACGGGTTTTGACGGCGGCGATGCCGGTCAGGTCCATGACCTCATCCACACGGCGCTTCGGGATGCCGTTGGTGAGGGCGATGCTCAGCAGGTGGGCGTAGGCGCTACGGCCCTTGTGCGCGGATTTGGCGTCCAACACCGCCCCGACGGTCCGCAGCGGGGCGCGATGCTCGGCGAACGGCCGGCCATCGATGAGGGCGCGACCGGAGTCCGGGGCGATCAGGCCGAGCGCGGCACGCATGGTGGTGGACTTGCCGGCGCCATTCGGCCCGAGAAAACCGGTGACTTTGCCGTCCTCGGCGGTGAAGCTGACGTGGTCCAGCACCGATTTGGCGCCGAACCGTTTGGAGAGCCCCTCGATCTCGATCATGCCTCCGAGCCTACACCACCAGCGGTATGTCGGCCGCAGGTAGGGGGCACTGGCGCCATCTGATGCACAAAGTCAACACGCTTGATCCTGCCATCGATATTGAATTCCACCTATTGAGCATCGCACGCCGCTGCGAATGGGTCGAGCCATAGAAGCAACGTTTTTCCTTGGCTGCCTGATCAATGATTGTTTGGATCCCCGCGCTGATTCTCATGCATCGAACCCTAGCGAATAATGCAATGGCAGACACGGGAATCTCGACTATGTGTACGCAAGGAACGGTTTCGGGCGTGTTGTGGATAACTCGTGCCCAATGAAGACCTTTTGGTGCACCAGCGAGACCGTGCTGCGGCAAAAGGACCAGATACGACCGGCCCTACATGGCGCGCTGGGCGATCCAGCAGTGCATGGCCACGGCGGCCGCGGCACCGGCGTTGATGGAGCGCACGGAGCCGAACTGAGAGATGTACACCACATCGTCGGCCATCGACACGGCCTTTTCAGACAGCCCCGGCCCCTCGGCGCCGAATAACATCAGGCAGCGTTCGGGGAAGCGATAGGTTTCAATCGGCACCGCGCCCGGAATGATGTCGAGTGCGATGACCCGCGCCTCACGCAGCACGCGCAATTGTTCGCGCACTTCAACCCGCTGCATGGCCAGATCAGGGATGCACTCATGCCCAAAGTCCGGATGGGACGGGTCAAGGGTCAGCTGTGCGAGTTGGACCTCGCAATCGGCTATCTCGGCGGCGATGCCGGCGCGCCAGCCGGTGATCAGTTCGTCGATCGACGGATGGTATTCGACGTGCTGATACAGCTCGGTCATCAACGCGCCCTTGCGATTCCACTTGTGCGGGCCGACGATGTGCACGCGCCGCGCGGCGAATGCGTTGGCGGTACGAACCATCGAGCCGATGTTGAAATCGTGCGTCCAATTCTCCACCGCCACCTCGAACCCGTGGCGGCCCCGCGCATCCAGGTCGGCCTTGATGGCGTCGACAGTCCAGTAGCGGTACCGGTCGAGCACGTTGCGCCGGTCGCCTTCGTCCAGTAGCTCGCCATCATACCGGGCGTCGTAGTTGGGCGACTGGGGGTCGTCCGGACGCGGCTCGCCCGGATGGACCTGCGCCCATGGCCCCACGCCGATCTCACGGAAGGTGGGTTCGCCGGAGGCCTTGGCGGCCAAGGAGATGGGATTCGGCTCGTGCATGAAATCACGCCTTGAGATCGGATTCGTGGAAGATCTCGATGAACGGCAGGGCGTGCGATTCACCGTTGACCGGATTGACGACGGTGATGGTCGGTTCGGTCATGTCAACGCCGCCGATCAGGGAGGCGATGGCGACGACCTGCGCGTTCTGCGCCTCGACGACGCCGAAGTCCAGGCTCAGTTCGTTGCCGTTACGCAGGGTGACCAGAGACGAGGTCTGCACATACGATTTCTCGGACAGCCAGGAATCCAGAAGGATGACGCGCTTATTCGCAATGCTCGGCCCCTTGACGGACGGGTAGACGAAGTCCATCACGAAACCGTCCAGGTCCTCGCCGCGGGAGGCGGCCGCCTGCACCATCGCACCAACCAGCGGCACGGCGGCTGCGGTCAGGGCGCCGACGGCATCGAAATCATCGATCGAATACCCCTGCTCCTCCAAGGTGTCGAGCAGGAGATGACCCACCACTGCGGCCCCTCGATGATCGAAGGTCACGGAGAACAGCTCGCTGAAGGGTTTGTCCGCCATCTCGGCGCGCAGCAGCGTCTTCATCTGGTCGTACGGCGTCATCATGGCGAATGCCGCCTCGTCGATGGAGGCGGAGGCGGTGTTCATGGTCTCTTCGGTCATACGTCCAGCCTATCGCCGAGTGCCGCCAAACCGATTCCGGGCTATTGCGTGACCTCCGGGGCGGTGAGTTCACGGATGTTGGTCTTCTCCGCGTCGAGCATTCCCACCTGTGCGATGATCTTGCTGCCATCGACCGCCTGCAGTTTGCGCGCGGTGACGAGCACACGCGATTCCAGCGACGACGCGAACTGGTTGTAGGCACCCACGGTGCGGGTGATGGCCGTGCCGAGCTTGTTGGCATGGTCGCCCAAAGTCACGAACCGGCTATAGAGCTCACGCGACAGGTCGAACAGCTGCTTGGCGTCATCCGTCAGCCCCTGCTGCCGCCACGCATACGCCACGGACTTGAGCACCGCCCAGAGTGTGACCGGCGAGGTGAGCGCCACCTTGCGGGCGAAGGCATCGTCCATCAGCGTGGAATCCGCCTCCAACGCCGCCTGGAGCAGCGCCTCGTTCGGGATGAACGCCACCACGAAGTCGGGCGCTGTATCGAACGCCTGCCAATACGCCTTATCCCCCAGCGTCTTCACATGGTCGCGCAGCGCCTTGGCATGGGCCTTAAGCAGCTCGTTGCGACGGGCCAGGTCCTCGGCGGAGGCGGTCTCCGGGATCTCGCAGGCACGCTGGTAATCCGCATACGGTACCTTGGCATCAATCGGAATCGATTTGCCGCCGGGCAGATGCACCACCATATCGGGGCGCTGGATGTGGCCGTCCGAATCGGTGACCACCACCTGTGTATCGAAATCCACATGCTCCAGCAGGCCGGCCGATTCCACGATATTGCGCAGCTGCGCCTCGCCCCACGCGCCACGCACCTTATTGTTCCGCAATGCGGCCGACAGCGTGCTGGTCTCCTTATCCAACCGGGCCTGCTGCTCGCCCAGGCCGCGCAGCTGTTCGCTCAGCGCGCCCAACTCCTGCTTGCGCCCCTCCTCGATCTGGGCGACCTTCTGTTGCAGGGCATCCAGATTCTTCTGCACCGGGGCCAACGCCGACAGTACCTTGCCCTGTTCGTTCAAGGCCTGCGCCTGTTCGGACCGTCTGCGCTCGGCCTCCGCCGCGGCACGGTCCTTCTCATGCTGCATACGGACCTGCTCGGCCTGCTGCGCCTGAGCCAACTGCGACTTGACGAACGACAGCTGCTGGTTCAGACCATCGGCCTGCGCACGGTACTCCGCCGACTGCGTGGACAGCGAAGCGATCTCACGTCGAGCCGATTCCAACTCCCCTTTCACCTGGTCCAGCTCGCTTGACTTGACGGCGCGAGCCTGCTCCTGGCCTTTGGCACGCCCCAGCACAAAGCCGGCGAACGCCCCCAGCGCCGCACCGACCACCACCATCGCCACCATAACCAGTGGCATCACCGCAGAATCGAACATATGTTCTATTGAAGCGGCAGGCGTGGACGAGGGAACGGGCGTGAGCGAAACACCGGACACGATTCACCAATCGTCGTGCAAGCCGAGACAACAGCGACAACCAAAAGGCCCCGGCCGCAGTAAAGGGGCCGAGGCCAAAGCGGACAGATTCGGAACGAACCGAGGGCTACCGGCATGGACACCATGCGTATAGCCCCCGATTCGACGGATCGGAACGGACCGGGGACTACCGCATCAGTCCTCGGCAACGCCTTCCACGGTCACGCCATCGTCAACGAGCTGGTCGCTCGCCCAGGCGGAGAGCTCCAGATGCTCGCCGCCGGTGTGATCCACCAGCACCGTGTCGCCGTCGTGCACGCGACCGCCCAGCAGCATGCGCGCCAGCTGGTCGCCAACCTCGCTCTGCACGAGGCGGCGCAGCGGGCGGGCGCCGTATGCCGGATCGTAGCCGGTGTTGGCCAACCATTCGCGTGCCGAATCCGTCACGTCGAGCGTGATGCGGCGTTCGGTCAGCCGGGCCGCGACCTGCGCCACCTGGATGTCCACAATGCCGCCAAGCTCCTCGCGCGTCAACGGGTGGAAGATCACCAACTCGTCCAGACGGTTGATGAACTCCGGCTTGAACTGCATGTGCACGGCATCCATCACGGCCTTGCGCTTGGCGTCCTCGTCCAGATCAGGCTGGACCAGGAACTGCGAGCCCAGGTTCGAGGTCATGATCAGGATCGTGTTCTTGAAGTCCACGGTACGGCCCTGACCATCGGTCAGACGACCGTCGTCGAGCACCTGCAGAAGCACGTCGAAGACCTCCGGGTTCGCCTTCTCCACCTCGTCGAACAGCACCACCGAGTACGGGCGGCGACGCACGGCCTCGGTCAGCTGGCCGCCCTCCTCATACCCGATGTAGCCCGGCGCCGCGCCGATCAGGCGGGACACGGAAGACTTCTCCATGTACTCGCTCATATCGATGCGCACCATGGCCTTCTCGTCGTCGAACAGGAAGTCGGCGAGCGCCTTGGCGAGCTCGGTCTTGCCCACGCCGGTGGGGCCGAGGAACAGGAACGAGCCGGTCGGGCGGTTCGGGTCGGCGATACCGGCGCGCGAACGGCGCACCGCGTCGGACACGGCCTGGATGGCCTCCTTCTGGCCGATGACGCGCTTGCCGAGGTACTCCTCCATGTTCAGGAGCTTCTCGTTCTCGCCCTGTATGAGGCGGCCGACGGGGATGCCGGTCCAGTCGGAGACGATCTCCGCCACGGAATCGGCGTCCACGTGGTCGGGCACCATCGGCTCGTTGTCGTTCTCGGCCGCGTCCGCCTCGTCGGCGGCGCGTTCGGCGGCGGCGAGCTCCTTCTGGATGGCGGGGATCTCGCCGTACAGGATGCGGCTGGCCTTCTCCAGGTCGCCCTCTCGGGCGGCCTTGTCGGCTTCCACGCGCTTGGCGTCGAGCTGGGCGCGCAGGTCGCCGACCTTGTTGTGGCCGGCCTTCTCCGCGTCCCAACGGGCGGTCAGACCGCCCAGCTTCTCGCGCGTGTTGGCCAGTTCGGCCTGCAGCTTGCCCAGACGCTCCTTGGACGCGGGGTCCTCGGCCTTCTTCAGCTGCATCTCCTCCATCTCCAGACGGGTGACCTTGCGCTGCAGTTCGTCGATCTCCTCGGGCTGCGAGTCGAGCTCCATACGCAGGTGGGCGGCGGCCTCGTCGACCAGGTCGATGGCCTTGTCCGGCAGCTGACGGTCGGAGATGTACCGGTTCGACAGCGTGGCGGCGGCGACCAGCGCGTCGTCGCCGATCGTGACCTTGTGGTGCGCCTCGTACCGCTGCTTCAGACCACGCAGGATGGCAATCGTGTCCTCGACGGATGGCTCGCCCACGTACACCTGCTGGAAGCGGCGTTCCAGCGCCGGGTCCTTCTCCACGTTCTCGCGGTATTCGTCGAGCGTGGTGGCGCCGATCAGACGGAGTTCGCCGCGCGCCAGCATGGGCTTCAACATGTTGCCGGCGTCCATCGAGCCTTCGGCCGCGCCGGCGCCGACGATCGTATGGATCTCGTCGATGAACGTGATGATCTGGCCGTTCGCGTTCTTGATCTCGTTGAGCACGCTCTTCAGGCGCTCCTCGAATTCGCCGCGGTACTTGGAGCCGGCCACCATGGAGCCCAGGTCCAGGGAGATCAGCTTCTTGTTCTGCAGGGTGCTCGGCACGTCGCCGGCCACGATGCGCTGCGCCAGGCCTTCCACGACGGCGGTTTTGCCGACGCCGGGCTCGCCGATCAGCACCGGGTTGTTTTTGGTGCGCCGGCTCAGGATCTGGATGACGCGGCGAATCTCCTGATCGCGGCCGATCACCGGGTCGAGTTTGCCGTCGCGCGCCTGCGCGGTCAGATCGGTGGAGTACTTCTCCAACGCCTTGTAGTTGCCTTCGGCGTCCGGGCTGGTGACCTTCGCACCGCCGCGCACGCCGGGCACGGCCTTGCGCAGCGCCTCGGGGGTGATGCCGTTGCGCTTGAGGATGTCGGCGCTCTGGTTCGGGGTGGCCGCGGCGATGCCGATGAGCAGGTGTTCGGTGGACACGTATTCGTCGCCCATCGCCTGCATTTCCTTCTCGGCCTGCGCCAGCGCGGCGGTCAGCTGGCGACTGGCCTGCGGCTGCGCGGTGCTCGAACCACTGGCGCTTGGCAACGCGACCAGCGCGTTGCGAATCTCAGCCCCGATGCGCTGGCGGTCGCCGCCGGCGGCCTGGATCAGGCCGGGGACCACGCCGTTCTCCTGACGGAGCAGGGCGTCCATCAGATGCAGGGTCTCGACCTGCGCGTTGCCCGCGGCGGACGCGCTCTGAATCGCGTCGCCGATTGCCTCCTGGGCCATCGTCGTGAACTTCTGTTCCATATCATCCTCCATGCGTCACGCCCCGCCGCGGCTTGCTGCCGGGCCGTCTTCGGGCGCGATTCCCGCTGTCTGATATGGTCAACCGACCATGCCCCTATTCTATTCCCAAAACTTGAGTGAAGTTGACTCAAGTTTCCACCATCCAGGCAATCCTTTACCACTCGGAAAGACACACGCTAAACCTCCCGACACCTCGTATCGAAGCATCACCTCCGCGTTGAAATTCTCTTGCGAGGAAAATCAAGCCTTCCGGATTTAAACCCCGAGGTAGTGCGAACCGAAGCTCAGCCCTGAACCACCACATTCCTCAGCGAGCCGATGCCCTCCACATGCACAACCGCCTCATCGCCCGGCTTCAATGAGCCTGAGGCGTGCGGGGTGCCGGTCAGGATCACGTCGCCGGGCAGCAACGTGGCATAGCTGGAGATGGCGGCGATCTGCTCGGGGATGCCGTGGATCAGGTTGGCCGTGGTGCCGCTGGCCTCGGGAACATCCTCGCCGTTGAGACTGAACGAGATCCGCGCATCCCGCCAGTCGAGCTCGGTCTGGATCCACGGGCCCAGCGGACAGGCCGTGTCGAACCCCTTGGCGCGCGTCCACATCGGATCGAGCTTCTGCAGGTCGCGCAGCGTCACGTCATTGGTGCAGGTGAACCCCAGCACATAGTCCATGGCCCGCTCCACCGGCACGTTCTTGGCGATCCGCCCAATCACCACCGCCACCTCCGGCTCATAGTTCATGTCATGCGAAGCGCCCGGCATGACAATCGGGTCATCCGGCCCGATGACCGAGGTGGACGGCTTCATGAAAATCATCATGTCCTCGGGAGCATGGGCGATCTCCGAATGCCCGGCCTCATGCATGAACTGCGCATGCGCCTCATAGTTCTTGGCCAGCCCGTAGATCTTCGAGGGGATGATCGGCGCCAGCAGCCGGATGCCGTCAGCATCCAGCGCATACCGCTCGCCGGTCGGGTTCACGCGCGAGCCGCCGAGCGGATACCCGTCGAGCGCCACCAGGTAATCCTTCTCCTCGGCCTCGTCATACTGCACAAAGGCATACTGCGGAACATCATCATGCGAAAAACGTGCGATTCTCATGCTTCACAGTCTAGGCCATGCGCCTGCCTCACTTGAACGCACGCTCGCCGAAGATGGCCGTGCCCACACGCACGATGGTCGATCCTTCCGCAATAGCCAGTTCCATATCCTGCGTCATGCCCATCGAAAGCTCGAGGCAATGCCCCGTTCCGGGGTCCCCGGAGGCCAGGATCTGCTCGCGCAACCGCCGCAGATGCGCGAATCCGGCCCGGATAACCCGCTCATCATCCACATGCGCGCCGATGGTCATCAGCCCCTGCAGCTCCACGCCGCCCATCGCCCCGATCCGCCGAGCGATATCGAGCGCCAGCGCCGGATCGCACCCGGATTTGGAGGCTTCGCCGGATTCGTTGACTTCAAGCAGCACACCCACGGTGATTCCGGCGGCCACCGCCCGTCGCGCGATCTTCTCCGCAAGTTCGACGGAATCGACCGATTCGATGGCGTCGACAACCGGCAGGACCTTGTTGATCTTGTTCGATTGCAACTGTCCAATGAGATGAAACGGAATGTGCTCGCCGTCAGCCGCGTCACCGCCGTCCGCACCCAACGCATATCCGCGCTCCCCGCACAGATACCGCAAGCCGTCGACCTTGGCCACCACTTCCTGCGGCCGGTTCTCCCCTATCATCCGCACGCCAGCATCGATCGCCGCCATGATCTCCCCGACGTCGCGGGTTTTGGTGGCCGCGAGCAGCCGCACGGATCCGGCTTCGCGCCCGGCGGCGCGTTCGGCCTCCGCGATGCGGTCAAGCACCCGATGCACCCCGTTCGTAATCTGCCGCGCCCGTTCCGGGCCGATCGACTCGTTCGCCAGATCCTTGTGTTCCACGTATGCAGCCATTGCCAGCTCCCCGCCGATTTCGCGTTCCGCGTTCCGCCTCGATTCCCAGTCCATCGTAGTCCGCCGGCGGACTAGGTCAATGTGATCAGGTCAATAAGACCAGGCTAACGCCCGTTCGCCCCGTCGCCTGTTGCCCATTGAGAAGCGCATCACCCGAAACCTGAGACCTACCAGCGCTTCGGCCAGCGCGCCCCGTGCCGCATCGGGTTCCATGGCCCTCGCCGCAGGAACGCGACCAGAAGCAGCAGTGGCAGCAGCGTGCCGGATACGGCGATCGCCGCGGCCACGCGCGGGTCATGCGGCGCTTCCTCGATGGGCGGGATATCGCCCGGGATCGCCGCCCGGACGCCGGAAACGAGCAGTCGGTGCGTGTTCACGCCATACGGGGTGCAGGTCATCAGCGTGACCCGGTCCTCGCCCTCCACGATTTTCAGCCGCGAGGTGTCGTCGGGCTCGATGACCTCGATCCGGTCGACCCGGTAGCCCAACGTCTCGCCCATCACATCGATGTAGAAGTAGTCGCCGACCTTCATCTCATCGAGTCGGGTGAACATCATGGCTTCCACCAGGCCTCGATGCCCGGTGATCACCGAGTGGGTCGACTCGCCGCCGACCGGCAGGCTCGACCCGTACAGGTGCCCCGCGCCCGAGGCCAGCGCCGACTCCGAGGTGCCGTGGTAGATCGGCAGGTCCACCGAAATCTCCGGGATGCGGATCGCGCCCATCACGCCGCCGCCCGCGTCCAACAGCGACTGGTATTCCTCGTCCTGCGCGGATGCGGAGTCCTCGCCCGCGGCGTGAGAGCCGCCCGCCTCGGCGGAGAACGGGTCGCGCGCCTCGCCCAGGATCGGCTGGCCCGACGCGGCGAGCCGTTCATTGTATGCCCGGGCGGCGGCCAGAGATTCCTCGGCCTGCGGGTATGGCCAGCCCGCCACACGTTCCGCCGCGGCCGACGTGGTGTGTGCCAACCGCACGTCCGACTGGTATTGCAGCACCATCGGGTATCCGATCACGCACAGCGCCAGCACGAGCAGCAGCGCCGACAGGATCCGCAGCCCCCACATCGACCGTCGCAGGCTGCGCTGCCGCTTCACCAGATCGGATATGTCGATCGCCTCCGGGAACGGCGTCGGCACGAACTCCCCCGATGCCGACGTTCCCGCGGCGTTGTCCCCGTCAATTCCCCCTATCTTGACGCCGTCGCCGCGATCATGCGACGCGCGCCGCCGGATGTCGGCGTTCCTCCTGTGATGTGAGCCGCGCATACCGCTCCTTCCAGACCGAACGTGTTCCGACACGTCGCACCCCGCTTCCCCCGTATATGACGCGACGTGGCGGTCGTCCTCCGACTGCAAGCATACTGCCAACCGTCAGACGGTTTGCGCCAGTCGAGAATCCCCCGATACCCCCGCCGCTGCCTCGGAATCGGAACAGGGCAAGATAGAATACCCCCCCCCCATCACGTTTTCGGCCGTGTCGCGGCGCGCGCGTTTCAGCTCGCCGATTTCGATTTCGAGTTCTTGGATGCGGCGCGCCTGCTGTGCGATGATGAGGTTGCGCGTGTCCGTGTCGGGCACGCTCGGCTGCCGCGATTCGGACGGGCCGATGGACACGGTGTCGGCAGTGTCGTCGACATACCGGTAGCGACGGTCCGGATGGGCGGACACGGAATTGAGACGACGGCGCTGCGACGGGTTCCAGCGGCTGCCGGCTGCAACGATGAAGGGCGAGGGGACCGTGGGCCGGGCACCGTCGTCGCCCAGGGTGGCCTTCCAGCGGGCGATGCTGCGCTCGATGCGTTTGTAGCCGATCAGCGCGGAGTCGAGGCCTGCGCTACGGAAGATCTCGGCGGGCGATTCGCCGTTGCGGTACCGACGGATACAGTCGCGCTTGAAGGCGTCATTGTAGACGATGCGACCGCTGCGCACGCGATCCACGGCCGGCAGGGATTCCAAGTATTCGACCTCGCGGATACTGAAGACGCCACCCCCAAGCGAACTTTTATGTTGAGTCATGTTCGCACCTCGTTCTCGTAACTTGTTGTAGACCTTCAATCCGAAATTCGCCGTAAGCGTGCAAATGAACATGCTGCGCGTGTCGCCGTCAGCGCGGATGCATGGGCTCAGATGTTGATGTGGTGAATGGGCCGGTGCCTCGGGAGTCCCGGGGTACCGGCCCAAACATTGTGTTGCGTTGCGGGTGGCTGACTCCCGATGATGGGATCCACCGCTTCAGCGGTCACAGGCTGGAACGGGTGGATTTGGCCCGTTCCAACCTATGACACGCGCTCAGCCGCGCAGGGCGTGCTTGACGTTGCGGGACTTCATGTACACCAGAGCGCCGGCGCCCGCGATCAGCAGGCCGAGCACGGTGAACAGGGCGGTGCCGGCAGCGCCGGTCAGCGGCAGCTGGGTGATGAGCTTAACGTTCTTCACCGTGATGGCACCATCCTCGTAAGTGGCCAGATCAAGCGAGTCGCGCTTGAAATCGGTGATCTTGCCGTTCTCAACGGTGACGGTGAACGACGTATTCGTGTTCATGTAGCCGTCGGCCGGGGTCTTCTCGGTGATCGTGTACGTGCCATTCGGCAAGTTCGCAAACGTCACCTTACCGTCCTTGTCCGAGGTCGCCTCGGAGTTGTAGTCCTCCGGCAGCGGGACGAGGTTGTCCTCGGAGGCCGTGATGGTGAACGTGACGCCCTTCAGGGCATCAATGTCCTCATCGACGCCCTTCTTGGTGAACTCGATGGTGTTCGTCTCCGTCTCGGTTTCAAACTCATCGTTATCGAACTGACCGGTACCAGGGAACTCGACCTTGTTGCTCACGACCTTGCCGTTAGCGTCGTTGTTCACCACACCGTTGTATTTGATGGTGACCTTCTTGCCCGCGTAATGCGACGGGTCGTTGATCGAGACGGTGAACGAATTGCTATTGTTTCCGACGATTTCCGTCTGGTCCGCGGGATCAGTGGTCAGCGTCCAATCATCCGCCGTGAAGTTCACACCTTCGACGGAGACCGTGATGTTTTCCTTGGTGGTTTCGACGGTCAGACCGGTACTCGGCGTGTCCTTGAACGAGAACGTATCGTCCACATACTGCGGAATCGTGCCGGTCACGGTGAACGGGATGGACTGGCCGACGTAATAGTTCTCCATCACCGGATGGGACTTGTCCGGCTTCTGCGGGGTCGAGGGCTTCACCACAGCCTTGCCCAACTCGGTATCGCCCAGCGACTTGTACGTCTTCTCGTTGATGGTGACCGTGGTGCCGATGATCGCGATGGGCTCACCCGCGGACTGCCCGGCATCATTAGTCAGGTTCGAGACGACGAGGTACAGTCCCTCGGCGATGTTGTCGAAGACAACCGGCGCCCCGTCCTGCGTGATCTGCTCAACAGGCGAAACCATCGAGTCAGTCTTGTCGGCCAGCACCGTGCCCTTCGAAAGTTCGGCCACAAATGCTTCCATCTGTGTGGCGTTCAGCTGCTTGCCCGCCACATAGGCCAGCGGGTCGCTGCCGTATCCCTTGAACTCCTGATCGTTCTCGATGTTCTGATTGCGGGTCGCGGTCTTCAATGCCGCCAGCGCATCTTCGTCCCAGCCGTCATCGGTGCTCACAACGATGGAATCCAGCTTCGTAGGATCATCCACATTGACGGTGTAGGCGCCTTCCGAAGTGTTGTACGACCCAATCTTGTACGCGGTGTACGTCGTGCCAGCCGCGGTGGCACCCGTCAGCGTAATCGCAGCCGAGCCGGTCGGCGCCGCGTTCGCGGCACCGGTACCCAGCATCAGGCCGGTCGCTGCCAGAGCGGCGGCGGCCACGCCCGCGAGGGCCCGCTTGAACATGCCCTTCATGGTTGTTTCTCCTGTTCTCTCCCGGATGGGAGTCGTTTTCGGAAACTTGTTCTTTGGTTGTCGTCCTCCCTTACTTGGTTCCCCCAACCCATCCGGGAGGACCGGAGACAGGCGGGAAATATCTAGGGGACCGGGACGACGGCCAACCCGCCGCCCCCGACCATGAAGGACGTCACACCTGTCGACGCCGCGCCAACAACCAGGCCAAACCGGCCACCAGCAGCACGCCGCCACCGGCCAGCACCAGCACACGAGCCGTCGCATCGCCACCGGTCAACGGGAGAGCGGACACCGGAGCCACGTACCGGTTAACGAATATCACCGGTCGAACCATGCCCTTTATGCCCGTCTGCGCAACAGAGGCATCGTCGGATCCGTTTGCCAATACGGGTTCATCGAAGTTATATCCGTCTGTGGAATTCGCGTTTAATGTGAGCTGCCATGTAGCGTCCGAGTACGTCATCCCGGGCTCGGTCTCACTCGGCCTTACCTCGAAAATCTCGTATGTATAGGCGAGCCCCTTTTCACTGCTGACAGGAACCTCAAACTTGAACGTGTGCACACCTATGTTGTTGTCGCCAGGTACATCATCCGGTACATCATCCGCGTTCACGGTCAGCAGCCACCCGCCAGTGGTCTCTTGGACCTGATCGCCACTAGGAGCAGGAGCTTCGTCGGCATTACTTCCAGTTGGCGTCAACAGGAAAGTAAACGAATCGCTGTCATTCCAATCACGCCCGACCAACAATTTCTGCACCACTAACGGTACAGACCAGGTGTCCGGGGTGTTCGTCACTGCGGCCGTTGCCGACTGGGCACACAATCCCTTCAGCAGCACACCGTCCTTGCTCTCAGTCACGGTCGAGGGAGATTCCGCGTCATAGGAGTAGGACGGAATCCAACCCTCGCCACCGACCTCCTCGACTCGGTAGGTGTGGCCTTCGGGACCAGCCGGCACAAGGAACGTGTAACCGTTCTCGTCCACTGCTACCGGATCGCCATACGCCTTGTCGTCCTGGTAGAGCCGAATGGTCGCGGTATCCGGGTGATCCTTACTCGTCCAGTTCTTGGTGACCGTGATTACAGAAGCCGACACGGTGAACGTGGGCTTCTGCTCATAGGGGACCGTCTTGCTCTCACCGGACGAGTCTCCGGAGACGCTGCTCGTGGTCTTGTTCGCATAGGTCAGATACGCGCCATACCCCTCGGTATCCTCCGCGTTGGACGGGAATGGCTGGCTCACGTTGCCATCAGTCCACTGCGCTTCGTCATACGCCTGCTGAGTGGGGGCGATGGGGAATGTCACCGTATAGGTGACGCCATCCCGCAGGTCGAACCCGGGGAATGACACGGTAATCGTCTTACCCTCGACCTTCACCTGCAGATGACCGCCACTCGGAGCCTCAGGATCAGGCAGACCGGTATGGTCGAATCCATCAGCATACTTGGCCGTGACTTTGACATGCTTCGCTGCTTCATTCGCATCGAACGCGAAATCGGCGTATTTACTCAGCGTGTCCGTAATCGTAACGCCGGTATACGAGCTGCTGGTACGGATGGTCTGCAAGATGTCCTGAACAGCCTGGTTAAGCGACTGTTCGCTGTCGCCAGGGTAATACTTCCCACCCGTATCATCGGCGAAAGCAGACATGTACTGAACATTGTTCGCAGGACCCAAACCAACGGACAGAATAGATGCGTCTAGGGTCTTGGCTTGCGAAACGGCATGATCGAACGCTGTTTGATTATAGCCGTTGCTCGAACCCGCTGTGACGCCATTCTCCCCGTAGTAGTAGCCAGCGTTGCCGTCCGATATAAACACTACATATTTATTCGCGTTCGTGCGGGCATCATCCAGCAGTTTACCGGCTTCAATCAAACCCGCTTCCCAGTTCGTGCCGCCACTAGGATCGATGCTATTGATTGCATCGGTGATATCAGACGCGGTCGATGTCCAGTCATGTGACTTTTGGGCGTCATCATACGCGCCTGTAACCACTGTATCCCATGTCTTACAGTATCGAATGCCGAATAACCAATCATACTCTTTACACTCCCCCCGCTCTGTATCATTACTGTCGCCAGAGAATGTAACCAGCGAGACTTGGTTGTCCTTGCCTTCGCCCAGCAGACCATTCAACAACGTGTCGATGGCATCCTTGGACGTTTCCCATCGGGAATCCTCACCATACCGCGGTTGCTCATCATCGTTCATCGAACGATCCATCGAACCGGACTTGTCGAGCACAATCACCACGTCGGCGGGCTTCTGCACCGAAGTGCCGCTGGCAGAACCAGTTACGTCCAAAGAAAGCTCATACCGGCACTGCTCGTCGCACTGTTCGGAGATGGTCTTCGTATGATTCGGTGCCGGCAATGACGGAACGGTCGCAATCTCCGCGAAATCGGTGGACGTGACAGTGCCGCCTTCCGGCGTAGTACCGGTCGCGGTCGCCGTATTCCTGAAGGTGCCGTTGGCCACCTGCTCGGCGGTCAACGTCAGACTCGCCGTGCAGGTCATGGTCGCGCCAGCGGCCAACTGAGAGGATGGGCAGCTGACGTTCCCGCCGAGCTGCGGATCATCGACCGTCACATTCGACAGGGGAGTATTGCCAGTGTTGGTCACCGTAAACCGGTAGCTCACCGTCTCGCCTTCAGCGTAGACATGACCGTCTTCACCGGCCACGTTCTTGGTGAGCATGATGCCGTCGGTCGGATCAATCGTATGCACTTCAAGACCACGGATGAAATGCGCGGCCTTCTCCGCACCGGTGGACGCGGAGAATCCGAAGTTCACTACATCCGGCAGCGTATCCGAATCCAGCCAGGGGTTAATCACCTCTCGCCCACCGACGGTGACCGTCAGCATCTGCTTACCATCATTGGTGTCATCCGGAGTGCCGATACGGATGTTGACCAACGTGCCACCGGCCCGACCGTCCTCGTTGTCACCATCCCACCCCTGATTCGGCGCATCGGTTTTCAAGGCATTGCTGCCGTTCTGCGCGAGGATGTCATACCCGTTGTACCAACCGCCCTGCGCATCGGCGCAGGTGTCCCATCCCTGACCGGGAACGTTGTAATCGCTCGGACAGCCCTGCACGTATTCGCCGGGACCACGGACCGTCACGGTATTCGCCTTGGACCCCTGGTGATTCCTATCACGGGTATCCGCGCCGCCGACTTGACTCTCATTGCTGTAGTTGCCGAACGTATCCAAACCGACGCCCAGCACACCATTCGCAATGCCGCCGTACAGTGTATCCTGGCTACGATGGGCCGGATCATCAACCCAAGTGATGGCCGAATAACCCAGCGCACCGCCTACGCCGTTACCGGACGGACCAATCTGAATCTGTTCGCCGTTTTCGGCATCCACCAGGAAGAATCCGATGCCGTCGGCCAGTGTTCCCTGATACCGGTCACCGAACTGATATTGGTAGAACGACACATTCAAGCCTAAACGGGTCTGAATCGGAGTATTGTTCAGCACCGTACCGTTGCTGCTCGTCGTGTTATCGGTCAGCTGCAGGAATCCGTTACCATGCTGCGAACCGTGGTAATTCTCCGTCGTATCGCTCGCGTGCATGCTCTGCTTGCGGAAACAGGACAGACGGTCCCCTTGATCGGCGGCGGTCATACAGGCATCCCCCAACACCTGCCACTGATCGGCATCCAGATCGCTACCGTAGAACGTTTCCGTCAGCAGATTCGTGTTATCGTCGTCGCCGTCAACCAATGGCGATACACTTTCACTTCCGTCCGCGGCACCATCCGACTGCGGGGCAGGCACCGCGTTCGCGCTCTTGGACGCAGCGTCGCCCTGCGACTGAACGTCGGATTCGGCCGTGCCGGCCCCGTCCGCGGCACCATTGTCCGCCGTACCCTCGTCACCTTCGGAACCGCTGTCTGCATCGGACGACTGATCACCGTCAGCCTGACCGTCGCCATTCGTCGTGGTCTGGTTGTTGTCACCGGTGTCGCCGGTCCCCTGTTGCTCCAGCGTCGCGGTGTTCTGCGTCGTCTGGTCCGCGGCATCGCCGCCTCCCAGCTCGGCCGCTACGGCGGTGCCGGCGGCCACGGATGTGACCAGCATGGCCACTGCCGCCACACATGCTACAAGTCGTGAACGGACGCCCCTTCTCCGCTGCCGATCGGCGTTCTGCTGCGTTCTGCGCATTGTTGTCTCCTCAGTCAAATCCCTGGCCCGGAAAACGGTTCCCAAGCTCTGCATTCGCCCGTTTCTGGGTCGCCAAGCAGCCCCTACAGGGCCACTCTGGGACGTGACGTTAGAGGAACACCATTGTCAACACACACCCCCGTAATAACCACCCAATGCCCTCAAAACTTTGAAATACATGACCCGCAAACCCCCGTGATCAGTAACAGGCTATACCCCCTATTACGAAAATGTAAAGATTACTCCGCACTCCTCGTCAGCCACGCATCGCTACGTGTCGGCAACCACCCGCACCACACCGCCCTCTCCGGAACGTCCATAACCGGAAATGCTCCATCTCAACACCGACATGCCCGGCCTGTGCGGACTCTGACACTTCTGTGACCGTGACACAAGTTCAAAACCTTATGTTTTCAACGGTTTACGGAATGTATCAGAGTCACAAAGTGTCAGAGTCCGCACAGGCCGGGCGCGTTGATGCAGTACGGTCTCAACCGCACGGCGCGCAATGATCAGTTCAACAGCGTGTCGGCATCCACCACACGATCGGCCGGGTCCGCCGCCAGCGCATCCCAGGAGAACAGCGGCAGCAGCTCCTGCGGCGTCATCGGACGCGGCTTGGCCACCAATCGCAGCAGCCATGCACAGTAGCCGACCACCGCGCGCGGGTCGTCGCCACGCTCGCGCATCGCCCCCAGATCCAACGAGTTCAACCGTTTCGCCATCCGCCGGCCGTCAGCAGCATCAATCAACGGCAGGTGAGCGAACTCCGGCGTATTGGCCGCCCCCAGGCAACGCCGCACATACAGCTGAATCGCCGTGGAGCGCAGCAGGTCGCGACCACGCACGATCTGCGTCACCCCCATCGCCATATCATCCACGCTCACCGCCAACTGGTAGGCGAACAGCCCGTCGGAACGACGCACCACCACGTCGCCCAACTGCCGCGGCAGATCGAAGCGTTGCGGACCGAACACACGGTCGTCGAACCGCATGACGCGTTCCGACTCCGGCGCGTTCGCATCCGGCACGGCGATGCGCCATGAATGCCGGTTCCCCCGCGCGATCCGCTCCCGTCGCTCGGATTCCGGCAGCCGACGGCAGGTGCCCGGGTAAATCAGGAACCCGTCGCCCTCGTTCGGCGCGGACGCCGCACGGATGTCGGCACGCGAACAGAAACACGGGTAAATCAACGGATGCGCAACGCTCCCCTCGCCGCATCGCGTGGGGTCACCGCCAAGTACATCACCATCCCACGTCATCTCCCGTAGCCGCCGCAGCGCCTCCTCGTATGCATCCAACCGCTGCGACTGGTAGACCGCGTCGCCGTCCCAATCCAGACCGAGCCACGTCAGATCGTCCATGATCCAACGGTCCGCGTCCTTGACCACGCGCGGGGCGTCGATATCCTCGATCCGCAGCAGCACGCGCCCTCCCGCGGCGCGAGCCCCCAACCATGCGGCGAGCGCCGCATACGCGTTACCCAGATGCATGCGGCCCGTCGGCGAGGGGGCCAGACGACCGGTTACGGGGGCGGCGGTCACTCGCTCACCCACAGTTCCTCGTCGAGCGGCCACTCGTTCGGGGTGCAGCCCAGCAGGTCCATCGACTGTTGCTGCATGAGCGGGGCCGGCTGGTTCACGGCGGAGCAGGTCAGTTCGTTGTCGAGGTGTCCCAGGCGATGGCCGACCTCGTGGTTGATGACCATCGTACGGTACCGCGACACGGTGCCGCCGGCGTTGAGCCAGCCCTCGGTGGCGTTGTTCCAGCGATCGACGTTGATGACGACGTCGTTGCCGACGCGGCAGCTGTACTCGTCGCTGCATTCGGTGGAGAACGACGTCATCTGGTCGGCGGCGGCCAGGGTGAGAGTCATGCTGCAGGCGTTGGGGTCGGTACCGTCGGCTTCCTGGAAGACGGCGCCGGCGCGGGGCCAGCCGCGGGGGTCGTTGAGGGTGGAAAAGACCGTGTCGGAGAATTCGGTCAGGTCGCCGACCTCGCCTTTGGAAGCGACGCAGTACGTGTATGTGATGAGCTCGTTGCCGCTTTCGGTGGCGGTCTGTTCGGCTTTGGAGAGGATGGCGGCGCGTTCGTCGTCGGTCAGCGGTTCGGGGGTGGACTGCTGGTCGGAGGTGTTCGCATCGTCCTTGCCGTCCGTCTGCGTTTCCGCGTCGGCGTCATTGTCGGAGTTCCCCTTCCCGTTGGAGCCGTTGTCCTTGGAGCCGGAATCTTGATCGGCCGCGTTGCCTGCGGTCTGGGACTGAGCCGGGGATCCGACGTTATCGGCACCGGCACCGTTGTTGCTGCCCAGGGCGTGTACGCCGAATACGATGCCGAGTGCTATGGCGAGAACGATCAGCGCGGCCAAGCCGAAGACCACGATGCGGCGGACCAGATAGACGTGAGATTTGCCGGCGGATGATTTAGCGGCGTTGTTGGCAGCAGACGACTTGGCATTACCGGCGGACATCACACCATCGGACGTCACACCGTCGGACGTGGCTGCGGGGTCCTCGGACGTGGCCGACGGGCGCAGGTCCCTGATCACTTGAGATCCCAGCGAAACGAGGTGTCGAGCAGCGCGAGCGATGGCGCCGCCCGCGCGGATCGCGGCGGAACGGATGGCCCCAGCCGCACGGACTGCGATCGGCCCCAGCTGGGCCGCTCCCCGTCGCAGGACGCGACCGATGGCGCCGACCATACGGGTTGTGAAGGAGCGGACGGCGGGCCACACCTTATGGGCCAGCACATGCAGGACGCCGGCGAACCAATCGCGGACAGCTCGAATAACGGTGCTGGCGTTGGAACCGGGCTTGCCGCTGCCGGGCTTGCCGCCTCCATTTGCAGGCTTGTCAGCGTTCACGCCACACACCTCCTCGAAACTCTCACGCCGAATCCAGTATAGACGTCCGCTCGCTGGCATGCGGCCTATGATCCTTTTGACGCGCAATGCCGCACAACCTGCATCAAAAGGACCTTTTACAGCAGGTCCAGAGGTCCTTTTGACGCATAACAACCATAGCCCTACATCAAAAAGACCCGGCGGGGCCGCCGCAACCAAATGCACAACGCATATTTAGCGCGGCAGCCCCGCCAGGCCACCATAACAGGAATCGGTTCGATCAGGCGAACAGCGTGCAGAACAGCCACGCGCCGACGATCGCGCCCAGGATCGGGGCGACCACCGGAATCCAGGCCTCGCCCCAGCGCGAGGAGCCCTTGTGAGGGATCGGCAGCAGCTGGTGCAGCAGTCGCGGCATCAGGTCGCGGGCGGGGTTCAGGCCGGGGCCGGTCGGGCCACCCATCGAGGTCACCAGACCCCACACGATGAAGCCGACCACAATCGACGCGGCGGCCGGATTCGCAGCACCCCACGGCAGGCTCAGGCAGCACAGCGCGCCGAGCACGAGCATCAGCGTGCCGAAGAACTCGTTGACGAAATAGTTGACCTTCGAGTTGTAGGCGTCGGTGGTGCTGAAGGTGCCGAAGATGGCCTCCGCCTCCTCGGTGTCGCGATAATGCGGGTAGTAGGTCACGAACACGATCAGCTGGCCCGCAAGCGCGCCGAGCAGCTGGGCGATGATATACGGGAGCACTTCACCCCAGGGGAACATGCCGTTGATGGCCTGGGCCAGCGTCATGGCCGGGTTGATGTGCGCGCCGGAGATGCCGCCGAACATGAGCACGGGGAACATGACGCCGAAGCCGTAGCCCATGGCGATGGTCAGCCAGCCGGCATGATGACCCTTGGTGTTTTTCAGTTCCACGTTCGCCACGGCGCCGTTGCCGAACACCATGAGGACGGCCGTGCCGATGAATTCGGCTGCCAATTTGGTAAAGAGCGAGTATTCCATGCGGATCCCTTGTCTTCTCTCGATACTCTCGTATTACAGGCGACGAGACTTCGTTCGGCGCCTAAAGAACATCGATTACCTTACCTCGCCCGCTGTACGAGGCACAATCTGGCCGTCAGGCGGCATCCGGCTCGATGGAAGACGGGTCAACCCGCTGGTACACATCAACGGTATCCCAGTGATCCTTGACGAAGGGGTTATGCGCCGGCTGCGCAGTATGACGCCGCTCGATGGGAGTCCGATCCCAGGTGTCCACATACGTGTACTCGATGCGGCCGGGGGCAAGTTGCTCGATGAATCGGTCCCGATAGTAATCGCGCTCGGACAGCAGCGTATCGACCAGATAGCCAGGCTCACCAGAAAAGTTACGCAGACCGCGATAGTACAGCAGCTTCTGCGAGTCGCGAACCACAACCGGCACCGTATCGATACGCAGCAGTTCCTTGAACATGATCATCCTGCCGACGCGACCGTTGCCGTCCGACAACGGGTGCGTGGATTCGAACATCCAGTGGGCCTTCGCGATCGCATAGGGGTCATCCGTAAGATTCCGGTATAGCTCGTAGACCACATTCATGGCGGCCGGCACGTCAGCGGGGAGAACGGTATGGATCTGTTCGATCTCACTGATCACATTCGGCAGAATCTTGTATCCGCCGATATTCCTGTCCGGATTCGATTCCTGGCTGGTGCCACGTTTCAGGATCGACTGCATCGTGCAGACCATGGTCTTATCAACCGGATCGTCGACATGATCAAGCATCCAGTCAAACATGCGGAAGTGATTGCCCATCTCGATGACGTCATCGGCGCGGATGATGTCATCCGGCCCATCCGCCAGCACCGAACCGGTAGTGAACAGCTGGGCCGTCTGCTCCGGGGTCAGCGTGGAGCCCTCCATGTGGTTCGAATTGTACCCCATGGCGATCTGCGTGTTGTAGTACAACCCATGAGACACCCGTTCGCTGCGCTCCCGCACCAGCCAATCCACAAGTCTGCTCATAGACGCTCCAATCCATCGCCCGCACGTTGCTCATACTCATGTTGGACGAGAGCCCAGGGCTCGTATGGTACATGAATACGAAAAGGTCCCGACCGCGAACGGTCGGGACCTTGCGGGTGCCCCCTCAGGGATTCGAACCCTGGACACGCTGATTAAGAGTCAGCTGCTCTAACCAACTGAGCTAAAGGGGCTTGCTCAGCGGCTCATCTGTTTTCTTGAGCCGAGTGATTACTATACTCAGAATTCACCGACTCGCAAGCTTCGGCGTGTCGCGCCTGTTTCCAGCCCGGAGAAAACAGCAAAACCCCGCCGCACACCGCCCAAAGGCGGCGAACGGCGGGGTCGAATGCTTAAGCTCAGACTCGTTTCAGCCTGGTGACCGGGTCTTACTCAGCCACAACCTTCACGGTGAAGGAAGCGGTGATCTCCGGGTGCAGAGCCACGGTGGCGGGGAACTCGCCGGTGGTCTTGATGACCTCGACCTCGATGGCCTTCGGATCGACGGCAGCCTTGTCGGCCAGAGCCTTGGCGATCGCGTCGGCGGAGATGCCACCGAACAGCTTGCCGGACTCGGACACCTTGGCGGCGATCTCAACGGTCGTGCCCTCGATGGCGGCCTTGGCGGCGACGGCATCCTCGCGGGTGGCGACGGCCTTGGCCAGACGGGCGCGGCGCATGGCCTCGATCTGGGCGGCGGCACCCTTGGTCCACGCGAAGGCCATGCCCTGCGGGATCAGGTAGTTGCGCGCGTAGCCGGCCTTGACGGTGACCACGTCACCGGACTGGCCGAGGTTGGAGACGGTCTGGGTGAGAATAACCTTGGTTTCAGCCATGATGCAATCCTCCTAATCCAGATCAGCGACCCGAAGTGGCGTACGGCAGCAGAGCCATCTCGCGGGCGTTCTTGATGGCCTTCGAGATCTCGCGCTGCTCCTGCACGGTGACACCGGTGATACGACGGGAACGGATCTTGCCGCGATCGGAGATGAACTTGCGCAGCAGCGCAACGTCCTTGTAATCGATCTCGGTAACCTTGGCAGCCTTCAGCGGGTTCGGCTTCTTCTTGAACGGCTTGACCGGCGGCTGCGGCCTCTTGCGTGACATTGTGATGTTCTCCTTACAACTGATTCAGCGCAATGATGCGTATTGGAAAGGTACGGTTTAGAACTCGGGTTCCTCGGAGTCGCCACCGAAATCGGTCGTGCCCCCGAATGACGAGAAGGAGGAGCCGGAACCGGCATCGCTCCACGGATCGACGGCCGGACCGGACTGTGCGGCCATGGGTGCCGAAGAGGCACCACCCTGGTACCCACCGCTCTGGTAGGAGGCTCCGCCGGAGTACCCGGCACCGCCCTGATACCCACCGTTGTTCTGGAATCCGCCGTTGTTGCCTCCGCCGAATCCGCCGCGATTGCCGCCCGAGAAGCCGGAGCTCTGACGGGTGACCTGGGCGGTGGCGTAACGCAGCGACGGGCCGATCTCGTCGACCTGCATCTCCACGACGGTGCGGTTGGTGCCATCGTTCGCCTGATACGAACGCTGCTGCAGACGGCCCTGTGCGATGACGCGCATGCCCTTGGTCAGCGACTGGGCGCAGTGGTCGGCGAGCTCACGCCAGGCCGAGCAGCGCATAAAGAGCGCCTGCCCGTCCTCCCACTGTCCGGACTGCCGGTTGAACGTGCGCGGGGTCGAGGCGATGGTGAAGCTCGCCACGGAAGCACCGCTGCCGATGGTGCGCAGCTCGGGGTCCGCGGTGAGGTTACCGATGACGGTGATGACGGTCTCGCCTGCCATGTCGTGCCTTCTTACCTAATACCTAAATATTCCAGCTTGGTTGCGCCGTATTGACGACTTACTTGACGTCCTTACGAAGGATCTTCGTACGGATCACGGATTCGTTGAGGTTGAGCACACGATCGAGCTCGTTGCTCGTGGCGGGCTCGCAGGTGTAGTTGACCACCACGTAGTTGCCCTCGGTCTTGCCGGCGATCTCATAGGCGAGCTTGCGACGGCCCCAGATGTCGATATTCTCGACGGAACCGCCCTCGTTGGTGACGATCTCCAGATACTGCTCGGTCAGCTTCTTCAGACCGCGCTCATCCAGCTCAGGATCGGCAATGAACATCAGTTCGTACTTATGCGCAGACATCACCCACCTCCTTCGGACTATTCGGCCACGGACCTTCCGTGGCAGGAGTGTGTTTGCGTGTTATCCGCAGATACTCTGCGGGCAACCGTGTAAGGATAACCCGCGGCGCAGACATTGGCCTTGTGCGCGGCACCTCGGCGCAGCCGGATGGAGTCGCCGCACGCCGGGCCGCAACCGGTCGAGACGACCGGCAGGCGCATGGGGCGGAAGACGATGCCGGACAGCGATATCATGCGGCTACTGCAGATTCACGGCGATGCAGTCATCGGTGCTGTACCCGTTGGCCGGGCACCATGCGGTGGCGTCCGCGGCGCTGCCGAATCCTTCGCCGGACAGGATGACGTAATAGTCCGTGGTACCGTTCTCTTGATAGGTCGGATAATCGCCCGACCAGATGAACAGCGCATTCGGATGCTTCGCGCGCCGCTGCAGAAACTGCTCGTAGATATCCCGATATTTCCAGGTTTTCCCTTCCACTTGCATACCATATTGCTTGCTGGACAGCTGAGTGGTGAACGTGGAGTAGAAGGCGTTCGCCGCGGTTTTGTCATGATCCAGCTGCCAGCTCATGGCCAGCTGCGCGTACCGTTCGATATCCGTATCCGCAACGTTCGCCCCGCCCAGCGCCCCGCCGACGGCAGCCGCGGAAGCACCTGACGCCGTAGCATCCTCGATAAGTTCAACGCTCGCGTTTGAAGCATCGATCTGATCATACGGACGCCAATACTGCACCGTGGTGAATGCCAGATCGGCCTGTGCCGTTCCGTCATCGAATTCCAGTGGAGCGTCTCCAAAGTCGTAGACGGCTGCAGCCACAACGTTGCCGTCATCCTGTATCGTGACCTGCGCCCCAGCGGCGGAATACGAGGAGTCTTCACAAGATTCCGATTCGAAGTCCACGCTTGCGATCAGCGAGGTCCCGCTGAGTCTCACATCCGACAGCGACGCATCCGGCACTGTGCAGACAGCTGTCCGCGATTCGTCCTCCGCCGAAGCGTGCCCCCGTGCATCGTCGTCACCGGAATCGGTCGCATCCCCCGCATCATTCGAGTCCGACGATTCAGATGATTCACCGGATAGCGATGTTCCGGCAGCACCGGCCCGCGCCGAGGCATCGTCGCGCAGCACGAACCACCAGACGCCGAATGCGGCAATTGCGATAACCACCACCAGCACAGCCACGATCGCCGCCACGGCACCCTTAGTCATTCCGCGTTTCCGCTGCGGTTCAGGTTCGACAGGGACCGCCGAAGCAACCGCAGCGGGAAGCGGAAACAGCTTCGCGCCGCAATGCATGCAGAAGCGCATCGAATCATCAATCGCGGCACCGCACGCCGGACAGACCGTAGACGGATTCGTAGCCGCCGGCCGAGCAGGCTCCTGTCTGGCAGCGCCGCACCGCATGCAGAATTTATCTTGCTCCCCCATGGGAGCGCCGCAGGATTGACATGGCATCATTGCATCCCCTTTCATCCGATTGTCCACCGGCTGACGGTGCCAGTATAAGACCGCTTCTCTCATGTCGGTAGATATGTACCGTCTCCTGAAAAGTGTGGCTAGCATGGGATACAAGAAGAGAACAACCCATTCCCGAAGGGAGTCATCATGTTCTGTCCTCACTGTGGAGCGCAAATGAGGGAGGGGGCAAGGTTCTGCGCGCAATGTGGCCAGCCGATGCCCACGCTCCCCACCCCAACCGCCTCGCCTACCAATACAGAGGAGCCGGCGGCGGCAGCAACGACACCCATACCTCAGTTCTCCAGCTTCCCCCAGCCGGTTTCCGAGGAACCGACGGCGACCGAGCCGATGGTAACTGAACCGATGGCAGCCGTGCCGGCAGCAGCGCAACCGACGACGGCCGAGACAGCCATCGCGGTGCCGGCACCCGACGCAGCGCCGGCACCCGTCGACGGATTCGCTGAGGCCGGAGAATCCCTTGCACCGACGTCGAACGCCGAGCACGAAGTCGGAGACAATGCAGGGGACAACACCACGGCCACTCCGCAGGCTCCCCTTGATGAACCCGCAGAAGCGCCAGCCCTCGACGACGCCCCGACAACGGCAATCCCCGCTCATGAGCAGCCGACCATGGCCATACCCATGCCAGCAGAGCCGATGCCGTCGGAACCGACACAGACGGAGCCGGCACCGACGAATTATCAGCCCGCGCCCGAGCAACCGGAGGCACCGCAGACCCCCGATTTCCAAGACCAGTCCGCCGCCGGACCGGTGCCACTTGTTCAGCAGGTGCCACCCATTCAGCCGACCCAGGCACCGATTATCAACACGCAAGCCATTACCTCCAATGCCACGGTCAAGGAGCTCACTGCTCCCGCGGTGTTGCAGACCGCCGGCGTTTCCCTCGGCATCGGCCTGGGGTCGGCCGTTGTCATCGCGCTGATCAGCGCCATTGTCTGCCTGGCCGGCTCCAGTCAGGCATTCTCTGGCATGGGCCAGTTCTCGTCCGTCATGTCGTATGGCGGTATGGGCGACCTCGGTTCGATGGTTTCCGGTCTGAATTTCTTCCAGCTGCTGGTCATGTCGCTGATTATGGGCGTCTCCGGCGCGTTCTCCCTGAGCGCGTCCGCCGCGGGAATCTCTCTGGATTCACTGGCGAATGCCTCCCTGTCCATGCCCGTTGGGCTGTCCGGCGTCGCCCTGATGGTCGGCGCGGCGTTCGGCGCCTACTGGTTCGCCCGGAAATCCGGCATCCGGTTCGCGTGGACCGGCGCAATCAGCGCCGCGGCCGTCGGCCTGGTGACCTCCATCCTGTATCTGGTGCTGGGTGCGGTCTTCCCGCTCAGCCTCAGTGTGGCCAGCGGAGGATACGGCGCTTCCGCCTCGTTGGTGGGTGCGACCTTCCGAACCTTCCTGATGACGTTCCTCATCGCGGGACTCGGCGCACTGGCCGGCTACGCGCTGGCCCAGTTCGCCCCTGATTCCAGCAACGTGTTCATCGCCGCCTGGCGTTGGATGCACCGCACGCGTGGCTTCGTGCGCACCATTGCGGAGTCCGTCATGGTGTACGCTGTGGTGTTCACCGTCATCGGCGTCATTGCACTGATTGCCATGGCCATCTCCGGCAAGGATCCGTCCGCGTTGGCGCTGGTCTTCTTCCTGTTCCCGTTCCTGCCGATCGCCACCTTCGTCATCGGCGCTCTCGGATCGTTGGATGTAACGATCACCGGCCAGCAGTCTACCGGCATTTCGGTATTCGCCTCCGGCATGGGGAATGCGCGCTGGGTGTTCGTGGCACTCGTCGTCGTGTTCATCGTCGCCACACTGTACATCGCGCTGCGTGCCGCCGCCCGCAACATGTATGACCGCGCCTACGCCGATTGGAAGCATTCCTGGAAGTCGCCGGTCGCGGCATTGGTCGCTTGGCTGGTGATTGATTTCGCCGTCGCATCCATGAACGTCACGGCTTCGGTTTCGACCCAGGGCTCGTTCTCGGCGGCGTTCGGCCCGGCCATGTGGTTCTTCCTGGTGGCGGCCATCTGGGCCTTCCTGGTTGAGGTGGTTGCACTGACCTTCGGTCCGACTCTGGTGACTTCCATGCGGGGCCTGTGGAAGGTGTTCGTCGGTGGTACCGTGCAGCAGACGCCGCAGAACGTGGTGGATTATGTGGCGGCCTGCTCGCTGAAGAAGACCAACGCCGCGCAACAGCCGATACAACAGCCGTCCGAATCCGGTACCGCCTCGGAACAGGCTTCTGTCGATTCCGTCAGAACCACGCCGGCAGCCACAACGCAGACATGGCAGCCCCCGACTGCTGTTCCGATGTCCGCCCCGACGGGGCCGGATACCCCCAATGCCGCCAACGCGACGCAACCGATTCCGGTAACACCTGCGCAGCAGACAACGCCGACACAGCAGATTCCGACAGCTGCCGCCATGCCGGCGCCCACCGATCAGGTGCCGCCCACCACGTCCGCCACTGCGCAGATGCCGCCCGTCATACCGCCGGCCGCTCCGGCTGCGCCGAAGGGTAAGCCGCTGACTGCCAAGCAGAAGACCGGCATCATCATCGGCGCGGTTGTGGTAGGCGTGATCGCCGTGCTTGGCATCGCCTATGCGGTGCTGAATGCCACGGTGTTCAGCCCCCAGTCTGTCGCCGACCGCTACGTGGCGGCGCTGTCCAGCGGCGACTACGAGGAGGCGAACAACATCGCCGACCCGCAGCTCGACCAGGACCAGCGTCTGCTGCTGACGAACAAGGCCGCGCAGACCGAGAACGCAACCATCACCAACGCCCGAGTCACCGGTATCACCGACAGCGCGGACGGCTCCAAGCTCGTGAACGTGACCTACACCATCGGCGGCGAACCGGTGAACGACACCTTCACCATGGCACCGTCCGGCTCGCAGTTCCTGATCTTCCGCGACTGGACCGTCACCACGCCGCTGCTCAAGGAGATCACGGTCTCCACCGATGCCGCCACACCGGGATTGACCATCAACGGCGTTGAGGTCGGTGAGGAGAACGCCGTCAGCGGCTCCTTCGGCTCGGATCTGGTGTTCAAGGTCTATCCGGGCACCTACCGCATCGCGGTCACGGAAACCGAGTTCATCACCGAATCCGGCGACGGACCGACCACCGTAAGCACGAACGGCTCTACCTATGCCTACACGAGCGTCGAGGCAACCGACGCACTCGTTCAGGCAATCCAGGATGAGCTCGATGCACAGTTGCAGGCCTGCGCAGCCTCCACCGAAGGCGAACCGGAAGGTTGCCCGTTCTATTTCTGGGGTGCCGACAGTGACAGTTACCGCAACTTCGCGTGGACCCTCACCGACATCCCCACGGTCGATTACGTCAGCCTCTACGACAACTCGTTCACGACCGACTCCTACGGTGAAGCCACGGTGACCTTTGAGCGCCAGAAGTATGACGACAGTTGGGAGCCGGATGACTACGACTGCTCGTTCTACGTGTATGGCTCGTTCGAAATCGACGGAGACACGGTGACCATCACCGAGATGAACTGATCCGGACGATGCCGGTTCGGCGCCATTCGCGCTACCGGCATCACAGCAACAGTTCGTCGCCGTCGATGCGAGGCAACCCGCCATCCGCTCCTGGGTGGCGGGTTGCCTGTATATTGGATACGGTTGTAACGCGGCGACGCCAGAACATATACGTCAGACTGGGTCGCGCAACCGCACAGGCCACATAGAGGCTACGGAGAAAGGCGGAACATGTCGGCGATTCTCGAAGGCACACCGGATAAGCGACTGGCGCTGGTGACGGGGCGTGCCTACCCCGAACAAGCCGAGGAAACCGCCAAATACCTGGGTACCACCGTACTTGAGACCACCGCCTATGACTTTGCGAACGGCGAGATGTACATCCGCTTCACCGAGCCGGTGCGCGGCGCCGACGTGTTCGTGATGCAGTCGCACACCGAACCGATCAACACGTGGGTGATGGAGCAGCTCATCATGATCGACGCGCTCAAACGCGCCTCCGCCCGCTCCATCACGGCCGTCTGCCCGTTCATGGGCTACTCCCGCCAGGACAAGAAGCATCAGGGCCGCGAGCCGATCACCGCCCGCCTGATCTTCGACCTGTTCCGCACCGCCGGTGCCGACCGCATCATGACCGTGGACCTGCACGCCGCGCAGGAGCAGGGCTTCTTCAACGGCCCTGTGGACCACCTGACCGCCATGCCGGTGCTGCTCGACTACGTGCGAGGCCATCTGCCGCTGGAGAACACCACCATCGTTTCCCCCGACGCGGGCCGTATCAAGGTCTCCGAACAGTGGGCCGCCAAGCTCGGCGGACTGCCGCTGGCCTTCATCCACAAGACCCGTGACACCACACGCCCGAACTGCGCGGAGGCGCACGGCATCATTGGCGATGTGGCTGGTCGCGACTGCGTGGTGGTGGACGACATGATCGACACCGCCGGCACCATCTGCGAGGCCGTGCGCACCCTGAACAACGCCGGCGCCGCCTCCGTGACCCTGGTGGCCACGCACGGCCTGCTCTCCGGTCCGGCCGTGGAACGCCTGAGCCAGTGCGGCGCGCGCGAGATCGTACTCATGGACACCGTGCCGGTGCCCGAGAGCAAGCGCCTGCCGAACATGACCGTGCTGTCCGTGGCGCCGCTGTTGGCCGCCGGCATCCGCTCCGTGTTCGAATCCGGTTCGGTCAGCACGCTGCTCAACGGCCTGCCCGAGGACATGCGCCCGCGCAACATCTACGCGTAAATCACCGCAGCTTTATCGACACAAGCTCGAACAAAAATGCACCTGATCAAGCACCTGCCACTGATCAGGTGCATTTTTCATGTCAATCAAGCCGCCGGTGATATTACGTCAGCTGCACCCCATACTGTCTGATACTGTCTGACGCATAATCGGCGCTGCACAGCCAGCAACGCATATCCCGCATATCCTTATGCACAAGATTGCATACTACCCGCCCGTGCCCGCGACACGCACATAATCATGTAAGCCCTGCAACGTCAACGGTAAGCGTATACTCGCTTCGGCAAACGACCAATGCATAACCAATGCATACCGATTGCATACCATAGGAGAACATCCCATGACCGAAGCAGAGAAGAAGACCTCCACCGAGTCGACACAATCGAATGGCGCGAAGTCCAAGACCCCGCTGATCGTCGGCGCCATCGTGGTCGTCGTGGTCGTTATCGCCGCGATTGCGGCATTCCTGATGATGAACCAGGGCGGTGGCAACGCCGAAGAGGCCCTGTCAGTGTGCGAGCGCAACGCCGCCGTCAAGGCCCTGGCTCCTGCCGAGGAGTAAATCCGCCTCGTCGTGCCCGGTTCAACCCGGAATCGGGCACGGTCTTACGCCAGGGTGCCGTGGGCAAGGCGGCCCTGCACCCACACGGCACGGATATTCGCCGGTGTCGAGAGGTTCATGATCTTCTGGAACGTGATCGCCGGATCCTCGTCGTTCTCGAAGATCGGCAGGTCGTTGCCCGGCGCGTGAACGTCGACCAGCTGCACATCCCACGCATAGCCGGCCTCCAGTCGACCGGCGCGCACGCCCAGCGCCTCCACACCACCGACGGTAGCCAGGTAGAACGCCCGGTCGAGGGTGACCAGAGCATCCGCCACTCCCCCGCGCTCCGCCGCCCCACGCGAGGCATCCACACCGGATTCCAGATTGCGGGAGACAATCGCCGCCAGACGGACCATCGCATGCACGCTCGGATCGTAGCCGCCGGAGATGTCGGTGCCGAGGCCGACCGTCACGCCCTGGCGACGATACCGACGCACCGGCGCCACCGCGTTGGCGAAATACGCGTTGGACAGCGGACAGTGCGCTACGGCCGCACCGCGACGGGCGAACAGGTCGGCATCGGATTCGGACAGGTACACGCAGTGGTGCATGACCGTGCGGTCCGTCAACAGGCCGAACATGTCGAGCGCCTCGGTGTCCGACCGTCCGTAGCGTTCGAATACGGTATGGTGTTCCCAATCGCTTTCCGAACAGTGCGATTGGGTGAAACAATGGTAGCGGGCCGCCAGCTCGCCCAGCCCCTCCAGAGCCGCGTCGGTGCAGCTGGGGATGAACCGCGGGGTGATGACCGGTTGGACGATCGGAGGTGCCGCGTCAAGACCGCTGTCAGGTGCGAACTCGCGCACCTCGTTGATGAACCGTTCGGTTTCCGCCAAGGCCGTGGCGGTGTCCTCGCGGTAATACTCGGGGTTGGATTCCGGGTCGTCCATCACGACCTTGCCGATGAAGCCGCGCTGGCCGAGTTCGGCGCAGACGTGCGCCAGGTTGACGGCGGCGGCGCGGTCGATGGTGTCATAGTACAGGACGCTGGTGGTGCCGCGGGTGAGCGTGGCCTGGACGAGATGGCGATGGGCACGGTCAGCGTACGCGAGGTCGGCGAAGCGGGCCTCCGTGGGGAACGTGTAGCGGCCGAGCCAGCGTTCGAGCGGTTCGTCGAGCGCGGCACCGGCCTGCGCCCACTGCGGGGCGTGCAGGTGCAGGTCGGAGAAGCCGGGGAGCAGAACTTGGCCATCGGGCAGGCTGGTAAGCCGGTTGAGTCGGGCCAGTTCGGCGCGGATGGCGTGGTACTGCGGGTCGGCCGGGGTGAGGACGGCCGCGATGACGCCGTCGTCGCCGACGAGATACAGCGACTGGGGGCGATACGCGACATGGGTTTCGTTCTCGCTGCTGTAGGCCGGGCCTTCGACGGCGAAGGCGATGGTGCTGAGATCCGGGATGGGATTGGTGGCGATCGGTTTGCTGCTGGGTTGGTCGACCATGAATTCCATGCTCCTCGTCATGATGTGATTGATAAGGTTCAGCTTAACGTAATGGAAGCGTCGACATCGCTGGCGCCCGCGGGATACGTGCCACCCTCGCCACAGTCGGCGATGGCTCCTATTCATACCGCTGTTCTTCCTGCCGTAACGCCAGCTCACGCTGATGCTTGGCCTCGTCATACTGTCCCTTGGCATAGATGCCGGCAATCACCGCGAACGCTGCCATGACCAGATTGCTGATGGCGCTCACCACGTCGTACCACATTTGAGCCTCCCTTGCTCCTGATGCTCTCACATATCGGTTTATCACCATGAACCGCCTCTGCCGTTATCATCATCTTCAAAGTCGATTTCGACATCTGCTTCGCGATAGAGCTCAATATTGGCCTGCATGTCGATTTCCTCGACAATCCACGGCTCCTCCTGAAGCTGACATCTTTGTTTGAACTCATCAAAGTGATTTCGTCCGTCCATGCCACGTAGTGTCACCACGATTCCGAAACGCATGCCGTCGCCTGCATTCTTGCCGATAACGCCGTTATCGTCGATTGGCGGGTCGAAACGTTCCGTCTTCCGAATTTTGAATCCCCAGAATCGTTGCCCATGAGTGGAACGAGGGACAAAACGGGTTTTCTCAACGTCACTGACATGCTTCACGTTATCCCATTTCCGATACAGTCGACGGGCATCCCCCTCGTATGTTCGCGCAGTCGGATCGTCCTGCACATTGCTATCCAGTGAGTCAATACCCTGTGAACGCATGCGGCCGAAGTGGAAATCCAACTCGGTATCCGTATAATCGACGCCCTGGTTTTTGTTGCATCTCGGGAAATAGCAAAGCGTGGCTCTGGCCATATAAGGGTATTTGCCGTTCACGATTGGCACAGGAATACGCCAATTGAACGTTTCAAAAGCATTGACGGTGCCTTCTATGATAAACCGTATCTCATTGGACGGCGTAGTCAATATGTCCTCAATACGCGTAGGCACGATACCATAGCCAAGCCGGACATTATCGGCTGACATCGTTCCCCATCCAGACGCAGCATCAATCAGCAACGCCTTGGCTGTTTCGCGAGACAAGTTCATGACGTGGATAAGATATGCCATTTTCCGTGCAATCCAGGGTGCTGCAAATGATGTGCCGGAAGCCAATACAATACCGCCCGGCTTATAAACAACCATTTGTTCAGTATCGTCCCCACCAAAGCACGAGATATCCGGTTTGCGGAAGAAATGCAGCACCGGCCCTTCACGTGTGTAGCTTGCCGGTTCCCTCAATATGGAAGTAGCGTTAACGACCAACGCATTAATGGAATCCGCGGGCGCGCCAACTCGCTTGGATTTATTGGGATCATCACCAGTTGTTTTATTGGTCCCAGCGACGACAAAGATCACTCCGTATTCATGCTGAAGGTCATCCAAGATAGCCGCTTCCGGAGAGATGGCGTTCTCAGGAGATTCCGAGACGGATCCCAAGCTCAGGTTCCAGACGGTGATGTCCAAGTTTGAGCTGACGATTTGCCGTATCGCAGACAGAATGCTGAACGAGCTGTTTGGTCCTCCTTTGGCGACGGCAAAATGCCGCACCCGGAAACGTCCGCATCCATCGTCAAGTCGAGGATTCAGTGCTGGACCATCGACAATAAGCGACGTGACCTCCGTGCCATGCACGTAATCCCCCGGATCATCTCCCAGTTCGGGGGCTATTTTATCGTGGTACTCCACCCAGTCGGAACAGTACGCGCTTTCATCGAACCGTGTATCAATAACCCCGATAACCGGCTCATTGCCCGGTTCGGGAATGCTTAATGTATATTCGTCACGCGTTGTATCAGGCTCAAACTCCAATTCCAATGTGTCCCTAAGCGACATAGCCACGAGATATGGTGCAGTCTGGGCAAGCCTACGGTACTGGTCCGGAATCATGTTGATGGTGGTAGGATCGAGCAGATTCGCCGAAATCACATCCACGCCGAGAGAATTCAACAACGCCACCGTCTGAGATACATTACGCCCTGTATCGTAAATGGTAATCAAAGAACGCTCCGGCTGTTCTTCTACGTGGCGCTTGACATCGAAACGGGCGACATAGTAGACATCACGGATAATCTGCGCAAAGGCTGTTTTGGTCAGATGGGCCGTTACACCAATCTGACCAAGCCCACCTTTGGTGATCGAATCTAATCCGGCTGCATCGATGCAGCCGCCATGGTTTTCCAGAATCTTCCGGCATGCCTCCAGATCCCGCAACGTGGAATCTATGATCTCCATGGTCACGTAGTACGTGATGACGTGACACTGGCGGCCATCTACTGTTTCGAAATACGCTCCAACAATATAGTCGTTAGGCTTTTTCTTGGGGCCAGCCAGCAATTGCCGTATACGATTACTTTTGGCGACCACGGTTCTGTAATGGACTTCAACCAACGGGCTGACGGGAGTTTTCTCTTTTTGCCAAAAGGCACGAACCTCCTTCAGCTGCGTGATTTTGTCTTCAACATTAGCTGTGGTGACGGTTGCGCGTGACGGCAGTGTCGGCGCCCCTGGCCGCTGGGCCCCCTTGGTCTGCAGCTTGCCCTTAAGCCTCAATGTCTTATTCATTGCCATCACCCTTCACTTCCCGAGCAACAGTGCTCCGCGAAACGCCAGTCAGCATCTCCACTTCGCGTATTGTGAATCCCTGACCATAAAGAGCTCGAACATCTCGAACGGTCACGGACCCATTGGGAACCAGTGCAACGTACAGACGCCGCAGATAGTCGTATTCATCATCCGGCTTGCTGAATGCTATAGCGGAGCGTATCAGGTTCTTCATTTCACCCGGATACGGCAATCGTTCAGCTAAAACAAGGATCTTGCGGAACAGTCTCATATTCCTACCGATGAATGAGAATTGCCCAGCGTAATCATTCATGATGGTTTCAGACACCTCAATCAAATCGTCACGCGTGTATCGACCGAAGTCGATGACGGCATCAAACCTGCGCACGAACGCCTTGTCGAACTTCGCGAACAAATTTGTGGTGGCGAACAACATGGCCTGTTCCGACAACTCATCCATCTGACGCAGCAATGCGGAAGTGGCCCGACCCATCTCACGCACATCATGAGAGTCGATACGGTCCAGTGCCAAAGCGTCAATTTCGTCAAACAGTACGACCATCCGTTCCGGATGCGTAAAACCGTTGATCTCTGCAAATAGCTTCGAGATGTTCTTGGCTGTTTGCCCCAGACGACTATCAACGACGGAGTTGAAATCCACCACATACAAGTCCCGTTGCAGGATGGCCGAGATCTGTTTCACAGATTCGGTCTTACCAGTGCCGGCCGGGCCGTGGAATAGAAAACGGTGAATGCCCACGTTTCGCCCGATTGCATTGAGAATACCTTGAATGTCATTCGTGACCACTTCCGGTAGAGGCAATGAAGCTTTCACCACGGGACGTTTTACCAGGAACTCCGACTGCATGGTAGGTTCCACGCTCTGCGACACAAAAGTGTTGGCGTCGGACAGCAGCGCGATGATATATGCCGCCAACTGCACATCACCGGAGCGGTCGAAGTCTTTGGCGATGTCATACGCTATGTTGCGGAAGGCCGCATCATTATGCTCGGCATGGTACCGAATCAGATTCAGCACGTCTTTTTTCTTCATGGTTTATACGCCCTCACAGTCTATATCGACCATCTTTCCATGCACTCGATTATACACTTATTTACGGGCACCTGTGTCCCAAATATCAATTTACTTGTCATTTTCTGACTCAGGTGCTATGTTATATCGCAGGCACCGTTACGGAGCCAAAGAAAAGGCCCTGGCCTGTTGCAGCAGGCCAGGGCACAGAACCGAGCCCTAAGACTCGCGCGTCCTCGAAGAACGACTGCGCCAGTCTACCGTATGGGATGACCATCCAATACGGATACGGGCTCCCGATCAACGGAAGGAGTCAGCATGACTGACTATTTCAAGCCCGGCGAAGACAATCATCGTCCTGGAATCTATGTGGAGGTAGGCCCGCGGGGCGGCGCAGTGCCCAATCCCCGCATTGTGCATATCGACCCAGGAGACAGACTTCCCCCTACGCAAGAAGATGGACGCCGGTGGCGTCGCCGCCCGTCGGCAAAGCGCTAGGAGACCGCGATGCGCGACTTCAATGGAAATCGAATCAGCGGTATCGTCAACATCAACGACTCATCTCAATACGGCAGACCGTTGGAGACGCTATCATATGAGGAACTTGTTGCAGAGGAAGCCTTTCGTCTGAAGCAGTGGCAGCAAGAACGCTCTGTCCGATGGAAACGTTTCTTGCTGCTACTTGCAGTTTCAGGCGCATTCGCGGCAGCGGCCTACATCACTTACCTCATCTGGGGAAGCTGGCAGCCCGTGACCATACTGCTAACCGCATGTTCAATTGCTACAGGATGCCTTGACTTCCTAGAGAATGGCAAGCCCAATCGTTTCGAGACAAATCACAGTATGGCGCTTCGTGTCATACACGATTTGTACCGAATACGAGGATATCGCCGCCCGCACCTGTGACACGACACCGATATCTATTTCCGACGTGGATGCCTGACGACCAAAGACCCGGCATCCACGTCGGAGATTTAACGACAGGGGAGCCAAGAAACCAGACAGACGACCCGTAAGTACGCGCAACCAGAGAACTGTCCGCCCCGCGAACCTCGATTTCGGCCGCACCGCATTCATCACCGACGTGTACACAACACATACGTCCGGGAACACGATGTGCCGCCCCTCCAACGACACGGTCGGCGATCACTACGGCAACGTCATAGCTGAGTCCGGCGACAGTGCGTACAGGACCAAGTTCGCTTGGCGCAACAGACCGTTTGTCTGCGAATAAACGATGTGGGCCAGTACGTCCAAACTTGACGAAATTACAGCTGTTCCGCAGCCTGAACGGACCGGAGCAGACCGCGCTCCGGTGAATCTCGTGGCGAAACTCGAAACGACTTTGCGCGGCCCCGACCCACAGTACATCCAAAGCGGCGGAAACCGAGTATCATCGACATCAAACGACACGAAATACCGCACCATAAAGGCGAAACATAAATGCACATAGGCATACACAATCAAGGCAATCCCCTTAAGTTCTCAGTGATGCCTGCAGCTACAATAATAAATCGATTCGTAATTGGCATAGAAAATAGCAATTACGAAGTTTATCTATTAGAATTGATAAATAGTTCAGCATTTTTTCTAAATAAGGGAAAAGGGCACTATAAATCCCCTATTTCAGAAGAAAATGGACAATATGATGCAGAAGCGCCAGACTACGAAATCGATTTCAAATTACTCGCCACACAGACTTTGTTGATGGGATATAGCACTCTCGCATTGCAACCCGAAGTGATCACAAAAGGCGTTACATTCTACACATCATGCAAAAGACCTAGAAACCGAATAAAAGCATCACAAATACATGTCATTTTACGTGACTTATCCGTCAACGACCTTGAGGAAATACGACGGCACAAAACAAGACGGACATGTACAGAGAATGACATACCTGAGATATTAAATACCATTGAAACAAGAAAAAATATTTTACTTCTCCTTCCATATATTTTCAAATTTGACAATCAAATTCAACTCGACAAAGCAATTGATATCATTACATGTTCTCTGAATAATGACTTTCACAATCTGCTCTCGTACAGAAAGAAAATAGCCCCAGACTTTGATACCTACTTGACAGCTGTCTATGATAACAAGTTTCTTATCTTTGAAGAAAACCAGTCTAATCTAATTTTCCACGAATACGTGTCCACGTCCGAGACACCAACATATTTGGAATTGTCAGGATACGACACAACGTATCCCAGAATTCAGCAATAGCTACATTGCACACCTTCGACTTCGCGCCACCAGCACATTTAGTAAGCTGGCATCCGCAGTCACACCGACAAGTTCCAGCTGCAAAAGCAGCGCGCTATCGAAATTTTCGGGTCCGGCCATTCCCCGTGGCTCTTACCTAGTTCAAACCATCAGTGCCCCTGCAGCCGGTATTTCTCCTCCGTTGCAGCCTTGTCCGGCTCCCACCAGTCACGATGCGTCCGGTACCACTCAATTGTTGTATCGAGCCCGGCGCTGAAGTCAGTATATTGCGGTCGCCAACCTAACTCGCGCTGGATCTTGCCGGCGTCGATCGCATACCGCTTGTCGCCGCCCGGTCGATCGTTGACGTGGTCGAACGCGTCGGCAGGCTGCCCCATCCGTTCGAGGATCATCCGCAGCACCTCGATGTTGCTATACTCGCCGTCCGCTCCAACCAAATAGGTTTCGCCGATACGACCGCACGTCAGCACCGCCCATACGGCACTGCAGTGATCCTCCACACTGATCCAGTCGCGCACAGCTAGCCCCTGCCCGTACAGTTTGGGCCGGATGCCGCTGAGTATGTTCGTGATTTGCCGCGGAATGAACTTCTCCACATGCTGCCACGGTCCGTAGTTGTTCGAGCAATTCGAGATGGTTGTCCGCACGCCGTAGGTCCGGTGCCAGGCTCGTACCAGATGGTCGCTGGCAGCCTTGGACGCGGAATAGGGACTAGACGGTTTGTAGGGGCTGGTTTCGGTGAACCGGTGCGGATCGTCAAGCGAGAGATCGCCGTAGACCTCGTCGGTGGAGATGTGGTGGAACCGGAGATCATGCCGCCTCGCCGCTTCGAGCAGTACGTAGGTGCCGTCGATGTTGGTGCGCAGGAATGGCGACGCGTCCAGGATGGAGTTGTCGTTATGCGATTCGGCGGCGAAGTGGACTATCGCATCGATGGGCGGCAGAGTCGATTGCGCAGAGACCAAGGACTCAACCAATTCCGCGTTGCAGATATCGCCGTGGACGAACGTCATACGATCATCGGGTACGCCGGTCAGATTCGCTCGGTTGCCGGCATACGTGAGGGCGTCCAACACTGTGATATGGGTATCAGGGTGTTCGCGCACCACATGGTACACGAAATTCGCGCCGATGAATCCCGCACCGCCGGTGACCAGCAGATGCCGAGGCCGGAATGCGTCTCGTTCGTCAGTCATGACACCCATGGTAAGTGAACGTCGGGAATAGACTGATGCTATGGGTGCAGCACGGGCGTCTTATGCAACAATGATTACCAATTTCGACTCCACGCAACAATTACGAGAGTGGGAATCCATTCGTGCCGATTGTGCGAGTACATGACCCGACGAAAGGAGTTGTCCCGATATATCATCCATGTGGGCCAGAGACGAACATCGCTGCCCATGCGAACGACTGCTGAATGACCATGTTGAATTTGCCACGCATTTTGCGGGCATAGTTCGTACAGCCTACTTGTATTGTCCGAAAATCCTACTCACCGATGCGGAACTCTTGGATGGCATCTTTTTCCTGGCACTAGGCCCCACCGCCGGATAAGGCCCGGTTTTTTGCGTACTCCGCCTTGAACCTGTTCGCCAGACGCTTTCTCGTGGCCATGTCCAGTCCGCTTTCCATAAGGCAAGAATCCACCCGCAAACCCAACCGGATCATGCGGGATTTCGCGCTCACTTTTTATGACGAACAAACCAGAATCACGCGCTCAAACATTACGACAAACGTCGGTAGACGTGTACGATACAGTGTTGCCGCCATGATGATGTGCATGATGATGTGCATGGCAGAGTTTTCTCCTAAGAACATCATTGTGACCGGGGGCTGTGGCTTCATCGGTTCGAATTTCGTGCATTACGTGGTGAACAACCATCCCGAGACGCATGTGACGGTACTGGACGCGTTGACCTATGCGGGTAACATCGAAAACATCGCGGGGTTGCCGCAGGACCGTGTCGAGTTTGTACATGGCAATATTTGTGATGCCGAGCTGCTCGACAGGATTGTGCCTGGTCATGATGCGACTGTGCATTACGCGGCGGAGTCGCATAACGATAACAGCATCGCGGATCCGGAGCCGTTCCTGAGGACGAACGTTGAAGGCACATTCCGCCTGCTGGAGGCGTGCCGGAAGTACGGCATTCGTTACCACCATATCTCAACGGATGAGGTATACGGTGACTTGGCGCTAGATGATCCGGCGAGGTTCACGGAGTCGACGCCGTATCACCCGTCTTCGCCGTATTCGTCGACGAAGGCGGCGTCGGACTTGCTGGTGCGCGCGTGGACCCGCACGTACGGGCTGAAGACCACGATTTCGAATTGTTCGAATAATTATGGTCCGTATCAGCATGTGGAGAAGTTCATCCCCCGTCAGATCACGAACATCCTGTGCGGCATCCGGCCGAAGCTGTACGGGGAGGGGTTGAACGTGCGCGACTGGATCCACACGGAGGACCATTCCAGCGCGGTGTGGGCGATCCTGACCAGGGGTCGGATCGGTGAGACGTATCTGATCGGCGCGGACGGCGAGAGGAACAACATCACCGTATTGCGCATGATCCTCGAGATGATGGGCAAGGACCCCGACGACTTCGACCATGTCAGGGATCGTCCGGGTCATGACCGCCGGTATGCGATCGACGCGACGAAGCTGCGGACCGAGTTGGGTTGGACCCCGAAGCACACGGATTTCGCGGACGGTCTGAAGGCCACGATCGCTTGGTACGTGGAGCACGAGGACTGGTGGCGTCCCGCCAAGGAGCGGACCGAGGCCCGTTACAAGGCCCAAGGGCAATGAGACACTGTGGAGGTCCGACACGTCGTACACCCTCGAAACCGGTCGTTCCAAGTCGGAACGACCGGTTTCGATGCTTCGATCAGATCGCGTAGAACCCAAGGAACCATGATTTAACCGTGTAGTACAGATTCGGGTTGAGGTCGATCAACGGATCATATCGCTCCGGTGAGAAGCAACCGGTCACGTAGATGAACAGCGACCAGAGCAGCATGGCCAACAGAACCGTACGGAATACGGTACGTGCGACGGTCGGACCATCGTACGCCGATGGTCCATGTCGTGTTTCCAACGCATATAGCACGACGACCGCCAGAAGCATGCACAGCCACGCGAAGTCGCCGTGGTAGCGGTTGGTCGTGCCGGCCAGTCCGATGTCGAACAGTACCATCAGCGTGGCAGTCGTGGCCAATATCACGGCAAGGCCGAAGACATGAATCGCCTTCAATCGCTGTCTCAGCGCCACCAGCAGGAAACCGAGGGCGGCGAACGGGACGATGACGAAATATCCTCCCAAGCTGGGTTCGCAGGGGACCGGTATCGCATTGTTGATCGCATGCACGAACGGGAACTCCGTGTTGACCATCGGCGGTTGGAAGAGCTGGATGAACAGCATGGCCGGGAACGCTATCAGTGCGGGGCGGAGACGAGTCGCATCATACCCGGTGAGGTTGTACGCCGACCCGACATCGAACGGCGAACCGAAACGCGCGGCGTTGTACGCCATCCACGGGATGGCGGCGATGGCGAACGGCACGAAAGCGCCCACCGTCCTGCCGATGCTCTGCCGTGAGAACAATTCGCGTGTATGGACTATTTCGTTCCAGAACAGGGGAAACGCCAGCAGACAGGCGACGAGGAACTGCGGCCGGCAACCGAGATTGCAGGCGATGAACGCCGATCCGCCGATGATGCGCGCCGTCGAGAGCTTTCCGGAGGATGTGCGTGCCGTGCACCACAACAGCAACCCGAGCGCGGTGAACGCCAGCGACGAGATGAAGGGGATGGCATAGAAATCGGGCTGGAAACCGTAATACACGATTCCGCATCCCAGCACCGTGAGATTCACCGACAGCAGCAGGGTGCCGTACGAGATGCGACCACGGAAACGCGTCGCGCATAACGTCGTCAGCAATGCCGAGATCGCGCAGATGAAGATTACGCCGAAGACCATGACGGCCACGGGGGAGGGCAGCCAATGTCCGGTCAACGCTTGGAACGGGGCAAAGAGTATGAGCGCCGGCAACGCTCCGAAATACACGTAGTACTTTCCGTCGTAGAATGCATGGTCCCAGAAGATTGTCGCCCCGGATTCGCCGAGCTGCTGACGCTGATAGAAATCGTAGGGATTGTCCATGGCAGCCAGTTGGGGGTCGACCGGCAGATCAAGGTTCAGCCGACCGTGCAGGAAGGCGTCGGCCAGCTGCTGGTATTGGTTCAGATCCGTCCAATGGGAGAACGTGGCGTTATAGCTTCTGGACGCATATGCATGCGTGATGTCCCCGGATATGCAGCACAGCGCGACGAACAGGAGGCACAGCACCGAAACGTTGACGATGATACCGATTCTCTGCCGGACGTTTCGTAGGTCCACGGTCACGGCATACAGGGGCGATGCGGGACGGAACATCAATACGAGCGCAGCAATCAGGAGTATGGCGAGGATACGCTGCCAGCAGATGGTGAGTGGAACGGTCACATTGGGGGCGATAGATGAAATCGGAACGGTTGCGCCGACGCCGTCGGTGAATGAGATGCGGATGGCGTCCGTGGTGCGGTTGGGGATGAGCATGTACTGCGTGGCCGGACTGTCGGCGCAATAGGCCAGATTCTCCGTCAACTGATTGCGCCACGCGCTGTAGGAGATATTGACCCAGTCCCCGGCTTCGTTTCGTGTGGACAGCTGGTAGTGGGTCGTCGGCGGGATTTCATCGTGCTGCGTGTCGTCGGGCGGTACGATGCGGATGCTGTCCAGAAGTGGTTTCTGTCGGTCCGGTGTAGTCACGGGGAAATCGATCCACGCGTTGTCGGCATCGGTGATGGTGTAAACGCCTGGGGTGTCGCTCTGCCGCAGTCCCGATCCTAAGGAGGCCGCGCCGACAGATACGTTGCCATGGCTGATGGTGCGCCAATGCGCGAGATTGAACACGAAAAGCTCGGCGGAGAGCGTGACGACGAGAACGATGAACAACATCAGCGCATTGCGTTGCTGGTCCGGAATCTGTGGCTTCCTCATGCCTTTATTTGTAGCATAAGGCGGACCGGCAATAGGCGGTTCCACTGCCTTCAACCATGTCGGGGCTGTTCATGTCATAATCGCAGGTGCGTTCAGAGGCTGCCGAAGTCCGGCGCAAGATCGGGGACAATGAAACGACTTTGAATCGTGATTAAGCGTACTATAGCGAAAGTTGATAATAATTCGGGTAGGCAAGAGCTGGTCGATGTTCTGAGCCTGTGTTCTCGGATTATCATGTATGAGGACGCAGGAAACTGAGAAGAGGGTCTTTTGGAGGGATATCGGATGAATATGTCTCGCACTGCCGGATTTGCCGCCTCTGTGATTTCTGCCATGTTGGTTGGTATGTTCGGTACCATACCCGCGTATGCGTTGAATGATACCAACCTTGATGATAAGACGAACGTTTCGGAAAATACGGTAGCGGGTGTCGATGACGCAATGCCGGGCAACCCAATGTCGGAATTGCCGGGAACCATAAGTGAATACATTCCCGAAGACGCCACCGTAGTCTCCGAAGACTTAGCCGTAACCAACGAAGGTGCGGTTCTGAACCTTGAAACTGGCGGAACCGTTGCCGATCCCGAATTAATCGGTACCGAGACCACACAGCCTGATCCTTTGGCCAAAACCAATGGTGAAACGTTTATCCCGGTTGAAGTGTCCGAAGTCAGGGATGCACTCGGGCAGCCGGTTGCCGGCGCCGTTGGTTTTGACGAATCGCATGATGATGCAGCGGCGGAAAATTTGGCAACCGTAAAACCGGCAGCATCGGTCGCACGCGGGAATGTGCGTATGACTGCTTTGGAAAACAGCGAATACGGCCCTTATTGGGGGACGTACAATAATACGCCGGCTTTTTTCAACGCGGATGGGAGCCTGTTCGTGCAGCAGGCCAAAGGCGTCGTTGATGTTTCCGAGTGGCAGGGGACCATCGATTGGACTGCCGCGAAGAATGCCGGCGTGGAGGGGGCGATCATCCGTATCAGCTACGGTTGGAATAATGGTTTCGATGCGCAGGCAAAACGTAATATCAATGAATGCAAGAGGCTCGGGATTCCATTCGGCGTCTATTCGTATTCGTATGCGTATGATGCCGATTCGGCCGCCGCGGAAGGCGATGACATCGTGGCGTTGCTGCGTCAAGCGGGTGTCAGCCCCGAAGATTTAAGCTACCCGGTGTTCTACGATTTGGAGAAGTGGACCTGGACCGGGTATACCCCTCCGGCCGATTCGGGAACATACGATGGCATCGTGAACACCTGGTACTCCAAGCTGCAAGCGGCTGGGTACACGAATCTGTCCGTGTATTCATATCCTGTGTATCTTGAAACCGCATTGAACTCTTCCAACATCCATGGAAAGACGCGATGGGTCGCGAGCTACGGCAAAACGGTGAACTTCTCGTATTCCACAAACGATCGCGGTTGGCAATATACGTCCGGTGGGTCAGTGCCGGGTATCAATGGACGCGTGGATCTTAACGCATTCGGGAATTTTGAGCTTTCTTCGGCGGATTCTATCAATGAAGTCGGAAAACGGTATGCCGAGTATTTGGGTGCGCCTATCGGCGGAATCGCTTGCGAGAGCGGTTCAAGATGTTGGCGGATATACGAAAAAGGCGCGGTCGATTGGTCCACTTCGACGGGCGCTCATCCGACTTGGGGAAGTATACGTGACAAATGGTTGGTTGCCGGGGCGAACACAAGCCGATATGGTTTGCCTGTTTCGGATCCAACGTGGTTTTCGGATAATGGCGGGGGCTGGGCACAGGATTTTCAGTATGGATCGCTGCACGTCGCTAAGGATTCGGATAGTGTGTTTCCGGTATTAAGCGGTCCCATTCGTGACGAGTATGTGGCTCAGGGTTTTCAGGCTGGTTTTCTTGGGTGGCCCGTGTCGGGGGTTGAGTCGTTGCCTGGCGGTGGTTCCGTGCAGCGGTTCCAGCATGGCGTGATTGTGTCCGATGGCGGGCGTGCGTTCCGGTTGGATGGGGACATTCTGTCGTTGTGGGAGGGGCTCGGGATTTCCGAGGTCGGGTTGCCTGCGTCCGATACCGTGTGGTGGGATGAGAACGGCGGTGGTTGGGTGCAGCAGTTTGCTCATGGGTCGATTCACTGGACGGGTTCCACGGGTGCGGTGTTCGTTGAGGCGGGGCCGATTCAGCGTGAGTATGTGGCTCAGGGTTTTCAGGCTGGTTTTCTTGGGTGGCCCGTGTCGGGGGTTGAGTCGTTGCCTGGCGGTGGTTCCGTGCAGCGGTTCCAGCATGGCGAGATTATGTACACTGGTCAAAAGTGTGTAGTCTCTAAGTATTGAGTTGTTGCGATCAGATGAAGAACCGAAAGGTAACATCAAGGAGAAGTGCGAAGGTGAAGTTCACGTTACTGAGACAGATGCTGTCTTACGGAGTTATCGGGTTGATTTCTTCCGGAACTGATGCGCTATTATTCGCGCTATTTGTATATGTTTTCCATTGGTTTTCGCTTGCTGCCAATCTAGTCAGTGTATCGGTAGGAATTACGATAAGTTTTTTCTTAAATAGAAAATATACATTTAAAATTTCCGATCATATAAAGCGTCGTTATATTGTTTTTTTTGGTGTGGGAATGATTGGCCTCTGTATTTCCGAAATTATTCTATGGGGAGGCCATGTATTGGCTGTCAATGCGATGGTTACTAAGTTATGTTCAATCGTGTTGGTGTCAATAGTTCAATTCGTTTTAAATAAATTAATTTCTTTTAAACCTGATATTTAATAATCAAATGAAAGGATATTTCATGTCAGATAAACTGTACATAGTAATGCCTGCCTATAATGAAGCGGCTAATATTGTTGATACGTTAACGGAGTGGTATCCCGTCGTAGAAAAAATTGGTAATGATAGTCGGTTGGTGGTTGTCAACGATGGTAGCAAAGACAATACTTTGAGCTTGATGGAAGAGTTCGCTAAGACTCATCCACTGTTCGTTCCTGTTTCCAAGAAGAATTCCGGACATGGTGGAACTGTTTTATTCGCGTATAAGTATGCGCTTGACAATGGAGCGGATTTTGTTTTCCAGACAGATACAGATGGTCAGACCCGCCCGGAGGAATTCTGGCAGTTCTGGAAATTGCGTAATGAGTTTGACATGGTAATCGGTCATAGAATCGGACGTCAGGATGGTATTTCGCGCGTCATCGTGACCAAGACTTTGCGCGCGGTCGTGCGTTTGCGTTTCGGAGTAAATATTCCTGATGCGAACACGCCGTTTAGGCTGATGAACGCGGGTTCTCTGCGAGAGAATATTAAATATATTCCGAAGGATTTCAATTTGTCTAATGTCCTTTTGTCTGTGATTTATTTTAAGAAAGGACAGAAGGTCAAATTCATCCCCATTACGTTTAAGCCTCGGCAAGGAGGCGTTAATTCAATAAATCTTAAGAGTATATTTAGAATCGGTAAGAAAGCTTTACAGGATTTCAAGTCCTTAAACATCAGGCTGGACAAAGAACTCAACTAGACCAGTTGGTGCCGGGCTAGCCCGGCACCAACTGGATTCGATGTTTCTAGTTGGAGCGGACGGGCTTGATGCGTTTGGATCGGATTTTATCGAGCACGTCGGTCACGTTTCGTGCTAGTATAACGAGTCCTGCACTTGCGTAAGGAATCATTAAGAGATATGCCGGCATGATGTATTGCGACTGGGCTTCCCAGACGAGGTACAGCATGCCAATACCCAGCGGTGTCAGACAACCGGCGAGTTGCCCGATGTCCATGCGTTTCCGTTCATGAATGATGAAATATGCCGCGCTTACCGTAAGCAAAGTTTGAAGGCAATCCATCAGTATTTCGATTATTGTATGCCCTTTTCCGGTATATACCGTTTTCTGCAGTCGCGTCAGATAGCGTTCGGACATTATTGGTCGACCGGGACCGGATGAATTCCAGAAACTGGCAAGCATCGACTCGTAAGTAGGCTCGGACCATTCGGATACGAATTTTTTGCCGAAGTACTCCGCGGCATAGGCCGGGTCGTTGATGAAATCATGTAGCGAGTCGCGGATGGATGTTTCCGCATCTTGCGAAATTTTCTCGACGTTGTATTCCTCCGGCGGCCAGCTTGAAGTGTATCCGTTATACCAGCCGAAGTTATTTGAATCGGGATTGCTTTGCGGATGTGTGCCCATGGCAATCCAAGCGGTTCGCGGCATGCCATTATCGGTGGATAAACCGAATCCATTTGCAATGGCCGAGATGATGACCCCGTTGCACAGGTAACAGACGACTACGACGACGAGTGCGATTACGGTTCTGAAGTTGGTATGTTTCAACGCATAGGTGAGTAATATCGCAAGAATAGCTACGAGTACGTAAATCATGCTTGATTTCAACAGTAACGCAATCAGCATGAATATGCCGGTTCCGATGATGTACCGGAAACGTTTGGTATCGCAGAAGCGCTTTTGCCAAGCCAAGGCGAAGAATATGAACGGCAGACAGAGCGTGTTGCCATATGCGAAGGTTACGTAGAAGAACAGCGGAAAGAAACAGCATGAAATCAGAATCGCGCCATTGGTAAATTTGCGGTTTCCGAACAACGCGTGCGTGTAATAGGCGATGCCTGCAATCGTCCCGACTATACAGAGCACGTTGAGGAATTCGAATGCCAGATACGCGCCTGATCCGAACGTTATCACCAATAGCCAAGTGACGGCGAGCAAGGGAATCTGATAGGGGAAGCGGTCGAAGTAGCCGCCGGGGCACATGACCCAATCCGTTTCCGTTCCCGGGCAATGGCGTATATACGTGGGGTCGGCTAGGGCTTGTGCTCCGAGAAAGACATATGCGGGATCCCACTCGGGCCAAACCGATGCGAAGGCGATCCAAAGGCAGCTGAACAATGACGAGAACGCCACGGCCGCACACAGGACGGTGCGAGGATTCCACTGTTCGAGCCGTCCTCCATGTGAAATCAGAGCGAGGCAGCCTGTCGCGACGGCGAAACCGATGAGCACAATCCACCAACGGTCGGTGGAGAACGTAACCTCATAGCTGTCCAACAGATGCGTAGAGAAAACCAAGGTGACCGCTCCGACGATGATAAGGAACGCCGCGGAAAGCCATAGGATGCAGCCCTCGAAAAAGGTTCCCGTCTTTACTAGGACGGTCTGCAACACTGACCGTTCCGTAATCGCGCTGGCCTGTTCGCTGTTCGGCATGATGGTCCCTCCTTGCATCGTGTCTATACACGATACCATCATGCCGGCCCACCGAGCGGATTCGAAACCGGTGACCAGACGGCACGGAATCCAAGGGACCGGAATCGTATTGTGTGGTACGGTTCGGATTCAACTTGATGAGTATGACGAACGGCGCCATGGCATAACGACGGATGAATCAGGGTTTCGGCTTCACGGTTATAGCTCACAATATGCGCCGGGTACCGCCAGTCCGACGTCGGTACCCGGCATTGGGATATTTAGCCACGCTTGAGTTTGCGCGCCTGCTCCTGGGCGCGGGCGATCAGGCTGGTCGGCGATATGGTCTTGACCAGGTCGATCGCCTTCTCGCCGAACATGAACCGGGCGGAGCGGTGGATGTCTTGGATTTCCTTGTCGCGCGCGAAGATGATGTCCTCGTCGCGCAATGCGCGCTCCATCAGCCACAAATCGAGGGAACGATCGTGCAGTGTGATCTTCTGAAAAGCGTTGAACGCGTCGATGTCGTAGAAATACAATGCACCATGGGCTCGTATGTCCAGCTGCTTCTCGGTTTCGCCGAGATATCGTTCGAGGAAGTCGACGATGCCCTCCGGCGAATACCGGGTGGATACGCCGAACATGAAGCTGCTGAGCAGGGTGTTCAGATAGCTCTGCTCATACGTCTCATACAGGTTGTTGTCCTTGAGCCAGATTCCGAGGGACAGTACGGAATCAATGTCCGTATCGGGCTCGCTGGTATACGGGATCGGCTTCTCCAGGGCGAGCCAGAACGACGAGGGGATCTGCTTGCGCTGGATGTCCCTGACGTCCCAGCCGGTCTTCATATCCAGGAATGCGATGTTGCCGGACGCGAGCAACGCCCGGCCGCCGAATTCCAGCAGATTGTCGAAGATGTCGTGCTCGCCGGCGGTGATGGCACTGTCGCGCAGGAACGCGGTGCGGTAGATCTTATGCCACGAATAGTCGCGGTCGGTGCTGATGGCCAGCTCGGGGATCTCCGTCGCGGTGAACGGCCCATAGATGGGGCCGCGCACGCTGCGCGGGTCGTCCATGAACGCCTTCGCCGGAACGCCCTTGGCGGCCAGCTTCTCGATGAGATAGTCGCAGTGGATGTTGCCGGCATCCAGCAGGGCCACGTCGGCGTGGCTTCTGCGCGCTCCCGCGAGCGCGGCGCGCAGGAATCCCTCGCCCACCGTGAAATGGGACGGCACGAATACGATGTACTCGCCGCGGGCGACGTTCATCGCCGCATCGACGAGCTCGGGCGTCGTCGCGTCGGTGTCCATCTCCTTGATGATGAATCGCTTGTCCTTCTGCGCGAACTCCTTCGCTACTGTGACCGTGCTGTCCTGCGAGCCAGCATCGACGACGATGAATTCGACCGGCAGGTTCTTGAACGACGAATAGGCCTCGAACGTGTCGACCACCCAGGAGCGCGCGTCGTGGGTGAACAGCACGACCGACAGCGCCGGCTGCGGAACGTCCGCGTGGTTGCGGATTTCATAGGAGTCGCCCATGAAATCCATGTAGTAGTCGAGGAACTCCGGACGCAGGCGGTCCGCCATGAGGAAGACCTCCTTGCGGTCCATCGACTCGAACACCTCACGGATTAGCGCGCGGACATCCTCGTTCTTGTCATCGAAGCCGTACTCGCCGATGACCGACGTCACGTAGTCGAATTCGCGCGAGTAGAACACGCGCATGATCTCCTTGGAGACGTGCTGGCCCTCCAGGAACTCGCGCATGTCGCGCAGCCGGTCGAACGGAAGATGGTAGTCCTTGATGAACGTGGAGGCGCCGGGATTGGTCTGGCGGTAATAATAGTACTTGCCCGGGGTCCATACGATGCGGTCGGCGAGCACCATGGTCTGGGCGAAGAACGGGTTGTCCGCCCAGCCGCCGCCGGGAATCGGCTTGAAGCGGATCTTCATCGAGGATTTGTTCTGGCCGTCCAGGAACTCCTTGCGGTAGACGGCCGACCAGATGGACGGGTGGTGATAGAAGGGCTCGGGGAATTCCTCGAGACTGAACTCCATACGTCGCGCCGGCATGGCGTTCGCCAGATTCGGAGACTGCAGGGCGTCCGTGTAACCGTCGCGGCCGTCGTAATACAGCCAGTAGGATCCCTTGACGATGTCGACAGTGCCGTTTTCGGACGTGGTGTCGCTCAGCAGCCGCTCGTACATGTGCGGGTCGATGAAGTCGTCGGGCTCGACGATGCTGATCCATTCACCCCGCGCCATGTCGATGCCGCGGTTGCAGGTGGTGCCGTATCCTTCGTTCTGCTTCTCGATGATTTTGAAGCGGTCGTCTTCGGCGGCGAAGGAACGCATGATGTTGATGGAACCATCCTTGCTACCATCGGAGAACAGCAGGCATTCCCAATCTTGGAACGTCTGGTTGCGAATCGACTCCAGACATTGGCCGACGTAGGATTCGACGTTATAAATCGGAACGATGATTGATAGTCTAGGCATACGTCGATGGTACCGTGACGCCGTGAGAAAACGGACCATGCACTGTTGCCTGCGGCGGCCGATGGAAATCGGAGTTTTCGAGGTTCCATGAATCGCATGTCGTGCCGGAGACAGTCTATTATGAGGATGTATCATCGATAACCGCTGGGCGTCACACGGAAAGGTGCCACATTCATGCGAATATCAGGAGCGAAGGTGCTGATTACCCATACTCAGACACAGAGCATTATGGGGTCCACGGTTGTTGCGCTGGAGCTTGCGACATATCTCAAGGAAATGGGGGCTTCGGTTGAGGTCTATGCCGGGGCCGTGGGACATCCGGGCAACGATTTGTTCATTGAACGCGGCATTCCTGTGGAGTGCGACATCAACCATTGGTATTCATTGGGCGATTACGATTTGATTTGGGTACAGAGCGAGGTGCTTCCGCTGTCCATAATCGACCAGCTTGTTGATTTGTCTGATGATGATAAGGTGCCGGCTTTCGTGTTCAATCATATGACGGCTCTTGATTTCGCTGCCGACGAGCATCCGTATATCTATCTTCTCGAGGAGCGCTTAGCCGCCAAGGTGCTGTTCGTGTCCGCCGAATCGTTCGACAAATTGACTCCCTTTTATCGAAGGGTACCGGTTCATACGGCCATCTTCCCGAATCCCGCGCCACCTGCGTTCGGCAGGTTGCCTGAACGTTCGCATGAGCGCCTGACGAAGGTGCTGGTTGTTTCGAATCACGTACCCCCTGAGGTATGGGAGGCGTGCCGCTTGTTGCGGGAACGTAACATTGACGTGAAAGTGTTCGGCGAACAAGGTGAGTATAGCTTGGTTACGCCGGAGGTTCTCGCCGACGTCGATGCCGTCGTCACGATCGGCAAGACGGTTCAATATTGTTTGACGGCGGGTATTCCCGTATACGTGTATGATCATTTCGGCGGATTCGGCTATCTGAATGAGGGCAATCTGGAGACTGCCGCAAGGAACAATTATTCCGGTCGCGGAGGCAGCCGTTTTACGGCGGAGAACATCGCCGAATCGATGGTTGCCGGATACGCTTCAGCCAAGTCCTTCGTCGGTCGCAACAGAGATCGTTTCATTGACCGGTATGCCTTGGACAAGGTGCTGCCCTCAGTGCTTTCCGACGTCGAACCGAAGCGTCTGACTGCATTGGAACGGCCTTATGCGTTGTCGGTGAAGAGCGCCATGCGTTTCGTCCACCGCTATTACGAAGTTTGGGCATCCATGAACGAGTTGGTGCCTGACCGGAATCGGTTGCGAGCCGAATTGGATGCCGAGCGTGACGTGTCGGCTGATTTGTCGAGACGATTGGCGGAAGACGAAGTCACCGTATCTCGTTTATCTTCTCGCCTGCATGATATTGAGGAATCCGAGTCGTTCAAAATCGGCAAAGCACTGATGCTCGTACCGCACATGGTGAAAGATTTGGCGGGACGTATTCGGTTTCATCGATGACGGAGTTTTCCATGGTTTCTGCTGAAGTCTCGGGCGGAAGCGAAACCATCGAGAGGGAAAAGGATACCCTGATAGGATGAATAGCGTGACGAACTTAGTGAAGGATTTTCGCGGCAAATACGACTACGCGCTGATTGTACTGCGTGGGCTGGTGAAGACGGATTTCCGGCTACGGTATCAGGGCTCGTTCCTCGGCATCGCGTGGTCGGTGCTCAAGCCGTTGATGATGTTCTGCGTCATGTACGTGGTGTTCGGCAAGTTCCTGCGCATGTCCGACGGCACGCCCACCTATCCGGTGGTGCTGCTGCTCGGCATCAGCTCGTGGCAGTTCGTCACCGAGTCCGCCGGCGTGGGACTGCGATCGGTGGTGGACCGCGGCGACCTGCTGCGCAAGATCCACTTCCCGAACTACATCGTCGTGGTGTCCGCGACCATGGGCGCGCTGATTAGTTACGCGATCAATCTCGTGGTTGTGCTGATTTTCGCGTTGTTCGCCCGTGTCCAGTTCACTTGGCGCGTCGTGCTGCTGCCGCTGAACATCATTGAACTGTACGCCGTGACGCTGGGGCTTACGCTGATCATGGCGACGATGTATGTGTACTTCCGCGACATCGCGCATATCTGGGATGTGCTGCAGCAGCTGATCTTCTACGCGATGCCTATCATTTATCCGCTGAGCTACGTCACCAACCAGGGCGGCCTTCTGGCCACGCTGGCCCGCATGGAACTGCTCAACCCCATCGCCCAGTCGATCCAGGACATCCGGCACAACTTCATAGCACCGGAGACGCAACCGACCGTATGGAACCAGTTCAACAACTGGGGGGTGCGGCTGTTCCCGGTGGCGCTCACCGTCGTCATCTTGGCGCTGGGCATCTATCTGTTCCGGCGCAACAGCAAGCGGTTCGCCGAAGTGATGTGACGGGTGTCGCGAAACGAGATTGGATGAGGTTGTGGTTAACGAGGTGAGGAAGATGCAGAACGGAAAGAGCTCGGCAACCAGCGAATACAACTATGCCGAAGCGCCTGTGGTGCTTTCCGCCGAACATGTCTCCAAATCGTTCCGTCTGCCGACCGAGCAGGCGACCGGTCTGAAACAGGCGTTCATCAACTGGACGAAGGGCATCAAAGGCTACAAGATGCAGCAGGTCCTCAAGGACGTCAGCTTCGAGGTCCATCAGGGCGAATTCTTCGGCATCGTCGGCCGTAACGGCGGCGGCAAGTCCACGCTGCTGAAGCTGATTTCGCAGATCTACTATCCGGAGAGCGGGAAAATCACCGTCAAAGGCAAGCTGGTGCCGTTCATCGAACTTGGCGTGGGCTTCAACCCCGAACTGACCGGACGCGAGAACGTGTATCTCAATGGTGCGCTGCTGGGCTTCACCACCGAACAGATCGACGCGATGTACGACGATATCGTCGAGTTCGCCGAGCTTGAGGAATTCATGGACCAGAAGCTGAAGAACTACTCCTCCGGCATGCAGGTCCGTCTGGCGTTTTCCGTGGCCATCAAAGCCCAGGGCGACATCCTCGTGCTCGACGAGGTGCTCGCCGTGGGTGACGAGGCGTTCCAGCGCAAGTGCAACGACTTCTTCACCGAGATACGCCGCGACCCGACCAAGACGGTCATTCTCGTCACCCACGACATGGGTTCCGTGAAGAAATACTGCACGCGCGCGATGATGATCCAGGACGGCCGCGTCGCCGCAATCGGTGACAAGAACAGCGTGGCCGACCAGTACACTCTGGCGAATCTGCAGGTGGAACGGGAGAAGGAGGCCAAGCGGCGCGCCGAGGCCGTGGAACGCGGCGAATATCCTAACGGTCTGAACGCCGCCTGCCCGGTGCTACGAACTTACCCTCTGGAGGATCGCGTATACACCAGCTCCGATACGTTCCGTTTCGCTGTCGACTACCAGTATGACGAGCCGGGCGATTTCTACCTCGCCATCGCGGTGCACGACATCCGTCGCGGCGGCATCACCTACGACACCGGCGCCAAGGTGCTGAAGATGAAGGACCACGGGCGACAGACTGTGTACTTCGAAATGCCGTTGAACCTGTTCAACAACGGGGAATTCCGTCTGTTCACGTCGCTGCGCACGCCGAGTCCAACCGAGCCGAACAACACCGATCTGGTGGCGGTCGCCATCGACGACAACGCCTGCACGTTCGCGATTCGAGATCCCCGCAATCGCGACTACGCGTTGCTGAACGACACAGCGATGATGATCACGCAGACCGATGCGGAAGGGCGCCCGCTGAAGCGCAACGGCAGGTAATCGGGTATCGGCGTCGGCTGATGGGATGGGGCCCGTGATTCTTCGGAGAACTCTTCCGGAATCACGGGCCCCATCCCATCAGCCGATGTAAATTGTCACCTGCCGGAGACATTCTTGAAGATCCGCTCCCAGACCTTCACACTGGCCATGTCGTATGCCCGGTATTCTTCGGACAGCCTGGACCAGTTCCTCATCATCCTGCGGGCGAGCATGACGCCCTCGCGAAGGCCCTTGCGGAAGAGCTTGGGGTTGCGGCGGCGCCATGCCACCGAGTTGCCATCCGGTGCGGTGACCAGCGCCGAGCCGACGCCGGTGAACGAGTCCCACAGCACGGCGTCCTTGGCCGTGATGACGGTGTCCGGTTGCTTGTCCTTCGTGCCGTCGCGGCGGGACAGCAGAGCCTTGAGCACGGCCCTGACGCCGTCGCGGGTGATATCCTTGGGATTCTGCGGCTGAGGGGCGGGCCGCGAGTCGTATCGCGGTTCTGGCAACGTCTCAAGGTCGGTGATGTCCGTGGAGTCGGCGAAACCCTCGCGGGCCTTGCGCACTTCGGCGAGTTTGCCGGGCATCGAATCCACGATGTATGCCGGACCGCGCATGATGTCCCGCAGCCCCATGTGACGCAGTTTCAGCGCGGAGTAGATCAGCTTCAGTCCGACGTTGACGTCGCCGTACAACATCTCGAACATGAACCGGCGGCTCGGCTTGCGCGCATGCAGCAGCGCGCAGATCCAGCGGTTGCGCTGAAAGAAGTATTCCTCCCAGGTGCGGGCCGGGTCCTTGTCGTGCCAGGCCTGGTGCCAGACGGCCACGCCGGGCAGGCAGACGGTCGGATAGCCGTGCTCCCTGGCGCGCAGCGAATACTCCGTATCGTCGAACTTGATGAACACGGGCAGTGCCAGGCCGATCTCGCGGATGATCGCGACCGGGATCAGGCACATCCACCAGCCGTTGAAGTCGGTGTCGATGCGGCGGTGGCGCTCGGGCGAGTCCCTGAGCGGCGAAGCCGCGAAATCGTGGTTGTACTCCAGGTCCATGGTGTTGCCGTACCACCAGGTACGTCGGTTGAACCGCTCGCCCTGCGTGTACAGGATCGTGCGGTTGTCCAGATGCAGCATGCCGCCGCCGACGATCGTGGGCTTCCTCGTGTAGTCGGCGAACTGCACGGCCCGCAGGATGGCCTCAGGCTCGCTGATGGCGTCGTCGTCCAGCAGCTGGACATAGTCGCTGGATCCCGCCTGCAGCGTCTCGTACATGCCGCGCGAGTAGCCGCCGGAGCCGCCGAGATTGGCCTGCCGCAGATAGGTGAGCTGCTTGCCGAGCGTGCGCGCCGTGTCTGCGAAGCCCGGTTGGTCCTGCACCAGGTCGGTGCCCTGGTCCACGCAATAGATGGTGTCCAGCCTCATGCGCAGGTCGGTGTCGGCGGCGATGGCTTTGAGCTGGTTGTGGCAATAGGGGGCGCGGTTGAACGTCGTGATGGTGATCGACAGCGTGGTGTCGCCGTCGCGCGTCGCCGTGCGTGCCGAACGCGGGACGTCCCACTCGGCGTCCTCGACCGTCAGCTCGTCGTGCGGCCCGGCCTGCGCGTCGAACCAGAAATATCCGCCGTCGACCAGACCGGTCATCGGCATCGTCACGGCGACGGTCGTCGCGCGGTCCGGTGAATCGACCTCCACCGTGGATACCGGTGAGAACAGTCCGCACCCGGTCGAGCGGAACAGCGTCACGCTGCCCTTGCCCCTCGCCAGGGCGGTGAATCGTACCGCGTCCACACGGGTCCAACGGCGCCAATAGCCGGCGGGGAAGGCGTTGAAGAACGTGCACAGCGAGATGTGCCTGCCGGGATACACGGTGATCGAGCGTCTGGAATCGACGGAGAAGACGTCGCCGCCGTTCGTCTGCGGACGTGCGGTGACGCTTTCGTTCATCAGCCGCTGGAACCCGGATTTGTTCATATTCGTCAGATCGATGCGCCGCTTGTCCACGCGCGGGTCGAAGACTTGGTCGGTCAGATGCGGACGCGTCCATTCGATGGCGTACAGCGGCATGGTCAGATCCTGGTCCGCCATGGGGAACACCACGCGGTTGACGGTTTCCCAATGCTCCGGGGCGGAGATCTTGCCGGCGTTGACGGGGCTCATAGAAGACATGTCTTTCATTATAGGAACGCGGCCGTCGGAGGCGCCACCGGAAACCGGCCGAAGATTACGGTCATCGCCGCATCCGGGGCGGTGCGTGACGACGGTCGGCTGCAGAGGAACGCGGAATTTGTCGTTGAACCGCACATCGTTCATGTGCGATAGTATGATGAAACATATTGTCTGTTTCGAATATCGGCATGGAAAGGTGCGATGATGACTGAGTCCACGCAGTATCCGGATCTTGTGGTTGTTGGTGCGGGTTTGTTTGGTTTGACGGTGGCGCAGCAGGCGGTGGAGCGTGCGGGCGCGCGGGTGGAGATCGTGGAGGCGCGCGGTCACATCGGCGGGAACGCGTATTCGTATTTCGACGGGGAGACCGGCATCGAGGTGCACAAGTACGGGGCGCACCTGTTCCATACGTCGAACCCGCGGGTGTGGGAGTACGTGAACCGGTTCACGGAATTCACGGACTACGTGCACCGCGTGTACGCCACCCATGACGGGGAGGTGTTCCCGCTGCCGATCAACCTGGGGACGATCAACCAGTTCTTCCGCGCGCACTACACGCCCGCGCAGGCCCGCGCCCTGGTCGCCGAGCAGGCGGGCGAGCTGGCGGGCCAGGATCCGCGGAACCTGAACGACAGGGGCATCAGCCTGATCGGACGGCCTTTGTACGAGGCGTTCATCAAGAACTACACGGCCAAGCAATGGCAGACCGACCCGAGCGAATTGCCCGCGTCGATCATCAACCGGCTGCCGGTGCGGTTCACCTATGACAACCGGTATTTCAGGGACACGTGGGAGGGACTGCCGAAGGACGGGTACGCGGCGTGGTTCGAGCGGATGATCGACGACCCGCGGATCCACGTGTCCCTCAATACGGATTTCTTCGACGCCTCGCAGCCGTATAACCGGGAGGCGTTGAACGCGGCGGGCGTGCCGGTGGTGTACACGGGTCCGGTGGACAGGTACTTCGGCTACGAGCTGGGCGAGCTGAAGTGGAGGACGGTGGACTTCCGTGAGGTCCGGTACGACGAGGACGATCATTTCGGCTGTCCGGTGATGAACTTCTCCGACGCGGAGGTGCCGTACACGAGGGCGATCGAGTTCAGGAACTTCAACCCGGAGCGCGCCGGGTCGTACACGCCGGGCAGGACCATCGTGTGGGAGGAGTACAGCCGGTTCGCGGAGCGCGGGGACGAGCCGTACTATCCGGTCAGCACGCGGGAGGACCGGGAGTTGTACGCGCGGTACGTGGAGCTCGAGAGGGACGTACCGAACACCGTGTTCGGCGGCCGTCTGGGCACGTACCGGTACTACGACATGCACCAGGTCATCGACACCGCTTTGACCGCCTACCAGGAACAAATCCACCCCATGATCACCAAGTAGGTCGTGACGGGCAGGTTTCGATATGGTCGATGACGAGGATTCCTTCGCCGGCGACGTCCGCAGCGGTCTGGAGACCGACCTGATCGTGCGAAGCGAACAGGTCGTGTTCCAGAGCGACGACGACGCCGAATTCACCGTGATTCGCGCCGACGTCGAATCCGACGGCCGGACGATGCCGATCATGTTCGCGCAGGTGCGCGGCGGTCAGCCGAGTGTCGTGTGCGTGACTGTGCGCGCCGACGGACGGCTGCTGCTGGTCCGTCACCATCGGATCGCTACGGACTCCGACGAATGGGAATTCCCCAAAAGCATGGGTGGCGACGGCCGGATCGCCGGCGACACCGCGGAGTACGAGGTGCTGCGCGAGACGGGGATACGGCCGCTGTCCCACCGGATCGTGCAGATGATTCATGCGGAGACCTGCAAGCTGCGTGATTCGGTCGCCGTGATCGAGGTTTCAGTGCAGGACGACCGTGCGGACGCCGCCGCGCTGAACGATCCGCGTCTGCGGTGGCTGGACTGCTCCGAATTCGATGACATGGTCCGTGCCGGCGACATCATGGACGGCGTCACGCTTTCCGCCTATCTGGTCTGGCGCCTGCATGCCGACCTCTGACCGGCCGGGACCCTTATGACGACGCGCATCCCGTGATTTCGCGGGATGCGCGTCGTCGTTGATATGGGGCGGCGTCGGCGTGCGATGCGTCAGTACATGTGCTATTCGGGGGCGGGAATCATGCCAGGCTCGGGGGGACCTCATCGGGATTGGGGATGATGGCGTACCGGCCGGGTTGCAGCGCGGGCGCCGCCGGCATCTGGTCCCTGTCCAGCGTTTGCGTTTCCGGCACGTCGAAGAACCCCGTGTCGTACAGGTACCCTTTGCCGGCGGTCAGATCATACTGGACGAGAAGATAATCCTCGAGCGCGGATCGGGCGTCCGCCGGAAGCGTCTCCGGGTCGAGTTTGTTGCCGAACGCGTCAAGATAGATGGCCGTGCCTTCGCCGATGCCGCCGGCCAGCTTGTGCCCGTAGTAGGCGTCGGAGACGTTCGGCACGGTCTCGTAGGTGGTCGAGTAGTCGCGCAGGCCGGTGGCCGGGTCGAGCTTGATCATCCAGATGCCGCCGAACCAGGAGCCGAGCGCCATCCACATGTCGCCGTTCTCGTCGGTCTTCACGCTGGCGTCGATCGCGTTGATGCCGGTGTCCTGCAGGTTGTCGTAGCGCGAGAGGTCGGCGCCCTCGCCGAGCACCCTGTACACATCGGTCTGGTCGGCGTTCGCGGCGCTGAATCCGGAGTATATGACCGGGCCGACGTAGGTCCAGTCGCCCTCGATGTCATCGGCGGTGAGCAGCACCATCACGGTCTTCTGGTACTGCGCGCCGCCGCCGTTGATGGACAGGTACATGCACCACTTGTTCATCGTCGGGTTCCACACCACCTCGGGCGCCCACATGTTGCCGGTGAGGTCGGGGGTTGGTGTCCTGCTTGGGCCAGGCCTCCCAGATGTCGCCGAGCACGTCCTGGTAGTCGGTTACGAGGTTGTTGGTGAAGTACTCCCAGTGCTGCAGGTCGGTGCTCTTCGCGAACGCGCGGTGCGAGCCGAAGATGTAGTACCTGCCGTTGGCCTTGATGATGCCGGGGTCGTGCGAGGTGACGCGCGAGTGCGTCGCGTCGTCGCCCGCCGAGACGGGCTGCACCAGCGCGTCGATCGTTTTGACGATCGGCTGGTCGAAGGCGTCCGAGGTCACGGTCGCGGTGAGCGTGACGGGCGTCGCGCCGCCGCAGGAGGGACGGTTGACCACGGTGGTGTAGGAGGTCGAGCCCTCGGTCAGCGGGTCGATGGACAGCGTCGCCGGGTCGGAGGACCGCCAGGCGATGCTGCCGGAGACCTTGTACGATTCGACGTTCACCGTGGCGGGCAGCAGCAGGCCGCCGCGCACGTCATCGGGGTTCTCGACGACCACGTTGGCGGCGGGGACGAGCGTGGCGGTGAGGGTGACGTCGGCGTCCTGCGGCTGCGGGGTGACGGTCGCCTGCCCGGTGGCGGAATCGACGGCGATGGCGGCCGGGTCGGAGGATTCCCAGGTGACGGCCGCGTTCTGCGTGGCCGTCGGCAGTGTGAAGTCCTCGCTGGCGTACGACGGCACCTCCAGGGTGTCGGCCTGCGCGCCGAGCAGGTCGGCCACGCCGTCGGCGGGCAGGATGCCGGCGATTTCGCTCTGCGTCATCGCGCCGTCATAGACGGTGAACGACTTGATGGCGCCGTGGTAGTAGGCGTCGCCCACGCCGGGATAGCGCGATTCGCCGATCACGTTGTGCGTGTGGTCGCCGAGCTGGGAGGGGTCGGCCGTGACTTTGCTGCTGCCCACGGAACGGCCGTTGATGTAGAGCGTCACGGTGTCGGTCTCGCCGTCCACGGTCGCGGTCAGGGTCTGAAACTCGTCCATCGACAGGTTCTCCGAGGCGGAGAAGAACGTCTCGCCGTCGCCGTTCGCCTTCGAGGTGATGGACGAGTAGAGCATGGTGTGCGTCGAAGTCGCCCAGGAGCCCTTGGCGGCCTGTCCGGTGCTGCCGAGCGACCACAGGTAGGTCCACTTGTCGCCGGAGCTGTTGTATTGGTCGTTCCTGACGACCGCGGAGACCGTGGCGGATTCATGGCCCTTGAGGATGTCGTCTGGGAGCTTGACGTAATATCCGCCGTCCATTTGCAGGGCCCCGTCCTCGAAGACGCCGGTGGTCTCGCCGTCCGCGTCGGTGATGACGGCCTCGCCGAACGACGAGTCCTTCACGGAGTTGGCCACGGTCGAGGCGCCGGTGGATTCGGTGGAGAAGTCATAGCTGACGATGGGTTCGGGGGCCTCCTGCGCCATCGCCGTGGCCGGGCCCAGTCCGACGATGCCGAACAGCATGGCGGCCGCGGTGAGGGCGGCCGCGGGCTTTCCGAGGCGGGGACGACGGATGCGTCGTCCGATGTTGCCGGCCGGTGACCGGATCGGTCAGATGCGGGCAGTCGCCGGTCCAGTCGCCGGACACCTTGTCGCCCGGCACGTGCTCCAAACGCGCGGTCACGTCCAACTGCGCCGCGCGCGCGGCGAACACGCGGCGGAACGCCTGATAGCCATGGGCCTTCAGCCCCTCCCGCCCGGCGGAATCGCGATACTCGTACCACAACAGTTTCAACGGCAGCCTGCGATACGCGCCCTTGCACTCCACGCACGCGTCGAGATCGGGATGCAGATACCCCTCGGCGCGCTCCCGCGGCCTGGCCGGGGACCAACGCTCCGCGACCTCGCGATCGCTCAGGGACGCCAGCAGGGCGGAATCCACCGAACACTCCCGGATGACCCTGGCGGCACGCGACACATCACGCTTGCTACAACGCGCGGCACGCGCCGTCCCCGACTGCGCCCGCCCCCTTCAACAGCATCGTCATCACCTGTTTCCAACGCACGGCCATCATCGGCCTCCTTTCAATGAACGGACACCACCATGGGCCGTTCACTGAAAGACGCTACGGGAAACACGACAACGGTACCAACACCGGCTACACCCGGTACCACTTATCGGAGACCCCATTACCAAAAACAGTTATTATTCATCCCGTCCACCGGCACGGTCGGCGACTCGTACGACAGCGCCATGGCCGAGAGCGTCAACGGCGCGTACAAGACCGAGCTCGTCTGGCGCAGCAAGCCGTTCCGTACTCTGGGCGAGCTGGAACTGGCCACGTTCCAGTGGGTCTCGTGGTGGAACACGGAGCGACTGCACGCTTCCCTGGATTACAAGACACCACAGCAGGTCGAGAACGAGTACTATGAACACCAGACGGCACAAGCCGCCTCACTGTAAGGGCGGAACAAAAACCAGGCCAGTTCAGTAAAACTACACGCTATACGTTACGACACGAACCACCGTTGCGCCTTGGTGCCATTGTCCTCGTAGAGCTGCACGTTCGCACCATTTGAGGTTGCTCCGCCGTAGACGTCCAGCACCTTTCGGTCGTGCAGGCCGGAATAGAACGTATATGAACCGTCAGCATTCTTTATCGTAATCCACTTCTGTGCCCACGTGCCGTTCGACGCATACTGTTGCACATTCGCCCCGTCCGCGGTCGAGGCTCCATTGACGTCCAGCACCTTGCCGGAGCCGACATTCGTCAATGTCACGTATCCTTTGGAGTCATGCGTCACCTGCCACCGCTGCGCATTGGTGCCATTGGACTGGTACAGCTGTACATTCGCACCATTGGCGGACGAACCGCCGGAGACATCCAACGCCATCGACCGCTTATTGGCACTGCCGAAAGTATACGTTCCATCCTTCAGATCATTACGGTGCGCCGATGCCATGCTGTTCAATCGCTCACGCAATGTCTGGGTCTTCGTCGCACGCCATTGTTGCGCCTTGGTGCCGTTCGCCGTATACGTCTGGATATTCGCCCCATTCGCCGTCGATGCGGCGTACACGTCCAACGCCAGGTCCTTAGCCAACGCCGAGTAGATGGTGTATGAGCCTCCGGAGCCTCGCAGGGCAATCCATTTCTGCGCCCATGACCCATTCGACGCAAACTGCTGCACGTTCGTTCCGCTGGCAGTCGAAGCGCCGTTGACGTCCAGTACCTTGCCAGAATTCGCATTGGTGAACGTCACATATCCCTTGCTATCGTGGCTGACCTTCCAAACCTGTGCATCAGTGCCATTATCAGCGTACAGCTGCACGTTGCCGTAGTCAGCGGTCGAGCCGCCGGAGACATCCATCACTTTGCCCGATTGCAGCGCGCTCTCCACCACATACGTGCCGTCAGCCAGGTCCCCGAAGTGCTTACTGGCCATCTCATCCAGGTATTCCCTCATAGTGGGAGCCTTGCTGATCGTCCATTGCTGAGCGTTGGTGCCGTTCGCCGCATACGACTGCAATTTCACCGAATTGGCCGCATTGGCGGCAGGAACGTCAATGGCCCGATTGGCCTTACTGTTCAATAGCGCGACGTTCGAACCATACTTCACAGCCACCCACCGCTGAGCCTGCGTGCCGTTCGCCGCATACTGCTGAACCGTGCCACCATTACCCATGGCACCACCGGCGATCTCCACCAGTTTTCCGGATTTAACATTGGTGATCTGATATACACCGTTGCCGACCTCGGAGAACCGATATTTCTGCGCGTCAGTATCGTTCCACCCATACAGCTGAACCGCAACATTGTTGCCGGTCGCTCCTCCGACGATATCCATCACCAGATTGCCGTTAATGGCAGAAGCAATCTTCACCGTGGTATTCACCGGGATTCCGGCATCTACGGAAGACAGCAGAAACCGTTGTGCGTTGGTACCGTTCGGCTCATACAGCGCGATCGCCGTGCCGTTCGCAGTAGCGGCTCCGGCCAAATCCAAAACCCAATTTCCCAACGCGGATTGCAGATAATATCCGGGATTGGCGTCGCGAATAAACCAGCGCTGCGCAGCGGTCCCATTCGGCTCATACTGCTGCACCACCGCGGAATTACCCGGCACCGCGTTCAGCACGTCCAACGCCTTACCGGAATTCACATTAGTAATCACATAACTGCCATCGGATTGCTTGGTGAAGGTAAAACGTTGCACACCGGACTTGTTATAGCCATACAGCTGGGTCTTTACACCGTTCTGCGTGCCGCCACCGGCAATCTCCAGACTCGACGAATCCTTCGCATACGCATTGATGTAATACGTGCCGTTCGGAATCTCGACCTTGGTCATCGACGTAACATCATGCGACGCCTCATACGTCTTATTCCCAAACGCATTCAGATCCACGGATCCCTGGATGCCGGCCACGCTCCCCTGGGACGTGTACTGCCAGCCGCGATCGTTCGTGGCGAAGGGGAAGTTGGTGCGGGCACCATAGCTGGCCACCCATCGCGTCTTGTTGCGGATGTTGGCGGAGTTGAGCGCGGTGTCCAGATAGTTCGTGTACGAGTACACGGATAGGTTGTTGTAGCCGGCGGCTTGCAGCTTGGCATACCAGGCGTTCACGATGCCGTCGTACACGCTCGGGCTGGTCGGCGGCGTGTGACCGGTCCACGTCCACTTCTCCAGATCGTAGAACACCGGATAACTCAGGTCGCCCGGCTGCACGCCGGTCTGCCGCAGCAGGTTCACCATATCATCGCCTTCATAGGCGGCGGTCGTGCTGTCATACGCGTACGAATACGAGTAGATGCCGAACGGGATACCCAGCCGCTTGCATTCGCTGATGTTGCGCAGGGCCTGCTTGTCGAACCCGTTGCCCCAGCCGTAGCTGATGCGGATGATGGCGCCTTCCACGCCGTCGTTCTTGGCTTTCTGCCAGTCGATCTGCCCCTGCCATTCGGACACGTCGATCACGCCCTTGGCCTGCTGCGCGAACAACGTGCCATCGGACTCGAAGAACGCTGGGGTACCGTTATACGTACCCCAGTAGGCGCCGTACGAGTTGTTCTGCAGGGCCGCGGGCCGCAACACCCGCAGCACCGTCGTCCACGGCGTCCCGCTGCGTCCCCGCAACGTCGCCGTCGTCCTCCGCATCCTCCGTATCGGCCGTATCGGTCGCGTCGTCGGGATTGGGAACGGTCGCAGTGTCCCCCATCGCATCCTTGACCTCGGCCACCCCGACCGGGATGAACGATTCGCCGTCGGTTTTGGCGAGCGGATCGGCCGGCTTATCCACCGTGCCGACGAGCTGCGGATCGGTCACGGTATCCCCGGTCTCCAGGTCCATCACCTCGCCGTCGTCGGTCACGGCCAGTTCCTCCGAGACCACCGTCGCGTCGTCGGGAATCTCCTTGCTTACGGTCTGCGGCAGGTCCTTGGTCGGATTATCCGGCATCGACTCCGCTTGATCCGCGGACGGTTGGCTCTGCAGGGAGGGCGATTCGTCCGTCGACACCGGGGTTGCCGATACCCCCGTCGAAGTCCCCGTCGTCCACTCATCCAGATTCGTGTCGGTCAGCGCATACGCAGGCACGCCGACCATCGAACAGGCGAACGCAGCGGACGCCGCCACGGCGAACAGTTTGGCGATACGGGGCGCAACCATACGATCTCCCTCACAACAACATCGACTTCCATCGAACAACTTATCCGGAATCGACTCTATCCCATACCCACCGTATGCACCCGTGACGGCCAGGGTTTGCGCGAATCGTTGACAATTCCGAATCTGAAACGTGCCTCACACCATGATGCACGAAATCGACAGCGCAAAACCCGAATAAGCAGGATCGACCAAGCGATTTGCCGCTCAATAATTCCCCAAACGAACGCAGACATCGAAATATGCGAGGGAAAATAACAGTGGATTGCGATGTTTTATCGAATGATGGCGTATTGAATTTACTCAATAGCGTAGAATAATAACCATCGAATTAATCACGAACAATGGAGGTAAATACCATGGCATCATTGCAGGGATTTCAGGAGGTTTCCCTCACAGCACCGGTCAGCAAATCCGTGATGACGGTTACGGATTCCGTGGTGCGGTTCAACAAGGCCACCGCCGCCGAGCTGGATTATCCGACGTACGTGCACGTGCTCGTCAACGAATCGGCCAAGCAGATCGCCATCCAGGCGTGCGCCGACAAGGACGAAAATACGGTGAAGTTCAGCAAGCCCGCGGACAAGCAGACCACATCCATCAGCGTCAAGGCACCGGCCGTGGTGGCGGCCGTGACCGCATTCTTCGAACTGCACAACCCCTCCGAGGATGAGATCGACTACCGCTCCATCCCCGGCGTCGGTCAGCCCGATGACAAGGCCATCATCTTCACCGTGGCCGACGCCAAGGCCGGCACGATGAAGAAGCGCGGCCGCAAGAAGGCGGCCGACGCGGAGTAAGCGCGACGCAGCAGCCTCGCGAACCATTGCCCGGCGCACGACGCCGGAATGTCCGCCGAACGGCATGCCGGGCATCCAAGGTGCATCCGAAGTCCTTCGGATGCACCTTTCTCGTTGCCCTACTGGCCTCTACTGGATGGCGAAGGATACTGTAGAAAAAGTGGGCCTTTCGCTGTTTGGTGTGGGTGGGTCTGTCAGGTGGTGACGGTGCTGAGGTC